>ENA-OWPF01000058-OWPF01000058.1-human-gut-metagenome-genome-assembly--contig:-NODE-58-length-127041-cov-201.399264_pt1 | contig 127041 bp, 98 predicted proteins | sample MGYA00248261_ERZ651840 | MGnify/ENA primary metagenome ERZ651840 (study PRJEB26924, sample SAMEA4378268) | human gut metagenome | biome: human gut; feature: human-associated habitat; material... | reverse complement strand
ATTGCCTAAGTCAGAACGCCTCAAAGGCTATGAGAGCTGGTCTCTGAATATCTGATATGGCAACGGAGTTCCCATAGTAGTCCGAGCAAGTTAACGGCTTGTACATGGCGAAGGGGAACAGTCCATAACTTTAGTACAAACAAAGGAAAACGTGAGAGACGTATGAGAAATCCCGAGCAAGTATTAAACATTTTAGCTGAACACAGCAACGAGTCAGGTTACAAATACGAACGACTCTATCGTATTCTGTTCAATGAGCAGATGTTCTTAGTCGCATATCAGCGCATTCATGCAAAACCAGGCAATATGACGCCCGGTACTGATGGACAGACGGAGGACGGCATGAGCATTGACAAGATACACGCATTAATAGACAGTCTCAAAAGCGAAGTCTATAGGCCTAAACCGGCAAAGAGGGTTTACATACCGAAGAAGAGCGGAAAGTTACGTCCGCTCGGTATCCCTACGTTTGCAGATAAATTAGTGCAAGAGGTAGTGAGAATGGTTCTCGAAGCCATATACGAAGGATATTTTGAACGGACTTCACATGGTTTCAGACCACACAAAAGCTGCCACACGGCACTTAAGAGTCTACAGAATAATTTCAACGGAACAAAGTGGTTCATTGAGGGAGACATAAAAGGTTTCTTTGACAATATCAACCATGGCGTGATGATAGAAATTCTGAGGGAACGCATATCTGACGAGCGTTTCCTTCGGTTAATACGTAAATTTCTCAACGCTGGATATTTGGAAGAATGGCACTTCAATAGAACTTATTCGGGTACGCCTCAAGGTGGAATTATCAGTCCAATACTGGCTAATATCTACTTGGACAAGTTCGATAAGTATATGAAGAAGTATGCACAAGATTTCCATAAGGGTAAAGTTAGACACCGCAACAAGGATATCGGCAGACTGAACAATCGAGTTCACTATCTAAAGAAGAGAATGAAGGAGGTGACGGACGTTGATAAATTGGAAGCAATGCGAGAGGAAGTTCGTAATAAGCAACAGCAAATACTGACTATGCCGAGCGGTAACGATATGGATGAGAATTTCCGTAGATTGAATTATGTACGCTACGCTGATGATTTCCTTATAGGGGTCATTGGAAATAAAGCAGAGTGCGAGAAAATCAAGGCGGATGTTACACAATTTATGCAAGAAAAGCTAAAGTTGGAGATGTCGCAAGAAAAGACCTTGATAACCAACGCACAAGACAGTGCAAAATTTCTCGGCTATGAAATATCAGTCCGTAAAGATTACACAACGCAGAAAAATGCAAGAGGAGAAACTCGTAGACATCGTAATGGTAATGTGATACTACACGTATCACGAGAAGTAATAAAGAAGAAGCTACTGAGTCTTGAAGCCATGAATGTGAAAACACGAAATGGCAAAGAAGTGTGGAGTTCTAAAGGTAGAACATACCTGATAGACAATGAGCCACAAGATATAGTAGCACGTTTCAACACAGAAATCAGAGGATTCTACAACTACTACTCCATTGCAAACAATGCATCGGCACTTGGACGTTCATTTGGATGTATCATGAGGTTCAGTATGCTAAAGACATTTGCGCAAAAACTTAACAGTTCCGTCAGAACCATAACAAACAAGTATCGTGAAGATGATAAATTTGTGGTGTGGTATACGGACAAGAAAGGCGAACGCAAACCAAGGGTGTTTTACAATGAGGGCTTCAAGCGTATTACCGACTTGGGAACTCAAAAATGTGATAACTTGCCCTACCTATTCAACACTCCATCTATGAGTCTGGTCGAAAGACTGACTGCAAATAAGTGTGAGTTGTGCGGAAAAGAAGGAAATGTTGTGTCACACCACGTCAGGAAACTCTCAGAATTAAGAGGCAAAACCGAATGGGAACGTAAAATGCTCAAAATGCATAGAAAATCTTTAATCGTCTGTGCAGAATGTCATAACATTATTCATGCGGAGAATAGCTAAAATGCCGTTATGGGCGGAGAGCCGTATACATGGAGACGTGTACGTACGGTTCGGAGGCAGGCTGTCGGAAACCTACCACCGTAAGGTGGCATGGCCCGACAGCCGAGCCTACGTGTCACTCCGAAAAAGCTTTTTGAGGATATGGACAAGTATATTGAAGCAACCAAGGACTTGAAACTTGTCCTGTAATCATTAAAATAAGAAACTTAAAACATTACGACCATGCGCAGTACATTTTCCGTATTACCATACATCAACAGGAGTAAAGTAAAGGCAGACGGAACGACCGCCGTCTTGTGCCGCATCACCGTGGACGGCAAGAGTTCCACAATGGCGACAGGCATATATTGCAAACCCGAAGACTGGAACAGCAAGACAGGCTCAATCCGCACCGTCCGTGAGAACAACCGCTTGCTGGAGTTCCGCAAGTCCGTCGAATGTGCCTATGAGGATTCATTGAAGAGGCAGAACGTAGTGAGTGCCGAGCTGCTCAAAAATACGCTGGCAAAGAAAGCCGTCATTCCGGTCAAACTGTTACAGATGGGCGAGATGGAACTTGAAAGGCTGCTTGTCCGCTCAAAGGAGATAAATTCCACTTCGACGTACAGAAATTCAAAATACTATCAGAAGTATTTGACGGACTTTCTTGCCTCACAGGGAAAAAGTGATATAAATCTGGCTGAAATCACGGAAGAGTTCGGCAGTTCCTATAAAGCCTTCCTGAAACGCTACAAGAACTTCGGACCTTCACAGATGAACAAGTGCCTGTGCTGGCTGAGCAAGCTGGTGTATCTTGCCGTTGATTATGAGATACTCCGTGCCAATCCGTTGGAAGACATGGAATACGAGAAGAAGCCCGCGCCGAAGCACAGGCACATCAGCCGTGCCGAACTGAAAGCCATCCTTGAAACCCCGATGCTCGACCCGTTGCAGGAGCTGGGGCGCAGGGCGTTCTTGTTTTCAACGTTCACGGGATTGGCGTATGTGGACACCATGCTGCTTCATCCGCACCACATCGGCAGGACTGCCGACGGCAGGCGTTACATCCGCATCAACCGCAAGAAGACCAACGTGGAGGCGTTCATCCCCCTGCACCCGATAGCCGAACAGATACTCGACCTCTACAACACCACGGACGACACCAAGCCCGTGTTCCCGCTTCCGAGTCGTGACGAAATGTGGTTCGAGATACACGAGCTGGGCGTTGCGATAGGACGTAAAGAAAACTTGTCCTACCACCAAAGTCGGCACTCCTTCGGAACGTTCTTAATTTCAGAGGGCATACCCATCGAGAGCATCGCCAAAATGATGGGGCATTCAGGCATAAGAACTACCCAACGGTACGCGGAAGTGACGGACAAGAAGATATCCAAGGACATGGACAACCTGATGGCGGTCAGAATGATGTACGGAACAGGCAAATGGTACAAAAGGCAAGGATTGCCAAAAGAAACAGACTTAAATAATGAGCAAATTGGGAAATGACTATGGAACGTGGAATTATCACAATCAACGAAAACGGTGCGGTCACTATTCCGACCGTTCCCGTATGGATGACGCAGCAGGAAATGTCCGATGCGTTCAATGTGTTCGGTTGCGACATCCGCAGGGCTATCCATACCATTTACAAGAACATGGAGTTGTTGGAAAGCGACACCATGCGCTACGTCAGGCAGGACAACGGGATAAGCTATGATGTGTACAGTCTTGAAATGGTGATTGCCGTTGCCTTTCGGCTGCGGACTAAGGAGTGCATGGCATTCAGGCGGTTTGTCATGGGGAAACTGTATGCCGCCAGTCGGAAAGAACCTCTATGTTTGTTCTTTTCGCCAGTGGCATATTCTAGGAAGGAGTATAGCTGTTGATACAAAGGATATACGACCAGACACGGTAAGAGGCTGTCTCAAAATAGAATTGCAAAAGTAAAAATATTACAGATTGAAACTTAGAAATAAAAAATCTCCTGTTTCAGCCTTAGTTTACTCTAATGATATGGCTAAAAGCAGGAGATTTTAATACTATAACTTATAAATTATAAGTATGTCTGTCCAATTTCTCTATTTTGAGACAGCCTCTTTTTATGATGCTATCTGAACGCTTCCCGGTAATTGGCGGCAAGCATCCGCTCGATGTCCGATTCCTTGTAGAGAATCTTGCCACCCAACTGGTAGTAGGCTATCATTCCGGTGTTGCGGTAGTCCTGCAAGGTGCGGCGGCTCACTTTCAGTCGTGCCGAAACCTCCCTGTCCGTCAGGAAGCGTTCACCGCCCAAAGTCGGACGGCTGTTTGCCACAAAGTTCTCAATGCCGTCCAGCAGACGGTCAAGCGTGTCGCCGAATTGGGCGACCAGCGCATGGATCTTGGTAATCATTTCGCTCATAGCTACATTGGATTTAGTGGATATTTCTATTAGGTAGCCGGATTTTTTCGTCTGTTTTCTACGGGCTTGACGATGCGCATCACGTCCTCCGGCTTGTAAAACACCTTGTGGTTGATTTGCGAATAAGCCAACGTGCCGTTGTCGCGCAACGTCTGTAAGATTCGCGGACTGATGTTAAGCTGTCGGCAGACTTCTTGGTTGTCCATCCACGCATTCAATGACTTGCCTCCCTGCTTGGCGAGGATGGCATCCACCCGTTCCGTGAAACGGCAGAACTTCGCCGCCATTTCCTCGAACGCCTCTTTCTGAATAATTAAAACTTCCATTGTCGATACTTTTTAATGTTGATACTCGGTTTTGCCTGCAAAGTAAAGGGGTATTGCGCATCAAACAATGGGTTGGCAGTTTCGTGGAAGCATTTGGCAGCAATTGGCGTTTTTAGCAGGTGATTGAAGTCGCTGATTTAATCGCATTCAAATAAAAGCGCAGCCAGTCATTGTACGTTCCCGTCTCATTGACATGCTGTATTCCCATATAATATCCAAGAATCCTTTTCTTCAATACATTGGATAGTTGCAGAACCGGGCATTTGAGAACATGCTGCTCCATCAGGTACAATGTGTTGAGCAGCCGTCCAACTCTGCCATTCCCGTCAATGAAGGGATGTATCATTTCAAACTGATAGTGTATCAAAGCGGCTCGTACAAATACATTCTCTAAATCTTCATAATTGATGTAACGTTCAAGGTCGGAAAAGGCTTCAATCATATCATCATACACGGGCGGAACAAACATAGCGTCTTTCAGTCCGTTCCCTTTCCAACCAATCCAAACAGGAGATGTGCGGAACTCTCCCGGATATTTCTTTGCATACCTTTCACTATAGCACATCAGATAATGGGCGTTTTTCAACAGACGGGTGCTCAACGGCAATTCATCCATCGCTTCAATGGCGTAGGAAGTGGCTTTCAGCAGATTGTCCGTATCTTCTTCCAGCGCACTATCCGCATCCGGCATAAAACCAAAAGACAAAGGCTGTTCACCCAAAGCCAGTTTGCAGGAATTTTCCGCTTCCTGCCGCATCAATTGCTCAATCTGTTCCTCGGAAAGTTGTGAAGCGTCATCATTGAATTGCTGCATTGCGCTTTCCGTTTCCATTATCAGCTTATCCAATTCCTCCGTATGGATAACCTGTATTTCTGAAAGGGGCATCGGGACAAACGACTTGAAAGCCGCTTCTCCCGACAAATGTTTACGATAACTCCTCATACCAATTTCTCCTTCAATTCCCGAAGCGTGAGGGCAATATCCCCAGCCAGCCCAATGGATTGATGTGCTATCTCATCGGGAATATACAATTCCTGTGCGAGATTCAGCGTGATATATGTGGCTTGCGGTTCACGTGCCGCCAGTTGCATCAGCGGCAGCTTTATCAGACGGTTTCGGCTGCCTATGCCCAGTTCGAGAATGGCGAGCCGCTTGCCGTGATAACGATTGAGGAAAGCATTGGCTTCTTGACTCTTGTTTTGCATCGGGCGGTTATGCAGCATATCCTCGAAAGTGCCTTCCACCTCGAACACCTTTTCTGCCACGAAACCTGACAGTTCCAGATGTGTATCGGCATTGGATGTAAGAATGAAGTAATCCTTATCACCGACTACGGCAAGCAGGTCTTTCATCACCTGTGAGGGACGGTAGTCCGTTACCCAATATTGTATCAGGCGATGCAGAAACTCCCGGCGGTCGGCTTCACACGGGTAATGGAAGAAACATCCTTCGATGACACTGCGTATGCCGTATTTCTGTTGGAAGTCGCCGAACTGACGGCGGAACATCTCGTTGTTGGCGAATATGTGATAGCCCTCGGCAATGGACAGTCCGTTGCTTGCCCCGATGAGCAAGGCATCGGCTTCTCGGATGGCTTGGGCGGCTCTCTGTATCTCTGTCATATCAATATACTCTTGACGGGTTAAACGCTTCTTTTGCATCGAATGCTTTCATTCCAGCCATGGATTTACCCAACAATTGTTTCAGCGTAACGGCAATATCATCGCTAATGGCAAGGCTTTTCCGTGCAATCTCTTTCGGGATAATGGCGTGTTGGGGATTGACGGTGGCATAGAAAGCATTCGGGAACTGATAGGTCATATTCATAAACGGCTCCTTGATGAACATCGGGGTCATCATCCCCACGCCGAGTTCAAGGAAAAGCACCTTGCGCCGCGAGTTGGCGCGGAGGAAATCGAGATACCGTTTCATCTCCCGTTGGTAATATTCGCCTTCAAGGAAGGTGTAACCACGCACCCACGGAGCCAACTCCTTGCCGCAATGCGGGCAACGGGGTATGAGTTCATCGGGCAAGGCATCACCCTTGATTTCCCGGACAAGCCGATATACCTTTTCCTTATTGTCATATATCTCGTCGTGGCACGGACGGCTGCATTGCCAGTATCGCCAATCGCCTTGTATGCGCGTGATGCGCCCGGCAGGAAACACACGGTAGAATTGCGCGTCCTGATTGGTCGTAGCAATATAGTAATCCTTCCCTTTGAGCAGTTCCGCCAAGTCTGTATAAGTCTCGCCTGTATAGCATTCGTATATGTAGTGTATGACGCGCAGCATCAACGCCCATTGTTCGCCACGCGAGGGGCGGCGGTCATAGAACAGGTCGAACATATTGTGCCTGTCGTATTTCTCGGCCAGACCTCCTGCCATACGGCGGAACACATCGTCCTCCTGATAGTAGAACACGAAGCCCGATGCGGCAGACATTCCCGACGCTCCGCCCACCACGATGGCATCCGCCTCGTCTATCTTCTGCCTCAACAACTCAATCTTTTCTTTTGAAACCATATTGAAAATCTCCTTTGATTAGTCCGGTGCAAAAGTACAGGCATCGCAAGAAACAGCCGCTACCAATCCATAGCCGTATGCTACCATTTTGATAAAAGAAGAGATAGAAACCTTGCCCCGCTCCCCGATTTTCCTTATCTTTGCAATAAACATAAGAAAAGAAGAAGATGAAACGTCCACAAATTGTAAAACGGATACAGGAGGCATTGGCACAAGTGGCGCCCAACGCCCAAACCATCTTGTATGGAAGCGAAGCGCGAGGAGATGCCCGTCCCGACAGTGACATTGACTTGTTGGTCTTGGTGGATGGCAACAAACTCAGCATCCAAGAGGAAGACCGCATTATCGCCCCCCTTTATGACATAGAGATTGAGACCGGCGTACAGATTAACGCACGTGTCTTGCTGAAGAAAATGTGGAACAGCCTGCCTTTCCGCACGCCGTTCCACGTCAATGTAATGAATGAAGGAATTGTGTTATGAAAGAAGAATTAAGCGTTGAAAATAGAGAGGCATTGGCGGCTTACCGTTACCAACGTGCCCAAGAGACATTGGCAGAAGTCCCATTTCTGAAACAACAGGGATATTATAATACAGCAATCAATCGTTTGTATTATGCTTGTTATTATGCGGCGATAGCCCTGCTCATCAAGCATGGGATAAATCCCGGCACTCACGCCGGAGTCAAACAGATGTTAGGGATGCACTTTGTAGCTACCGGACGTTTATCCCGGAAAATAGGGCGCACTTTTTCTTTGCTTTTCGAACGTAGGCATAGCAGTGATTACGATGATTTCGCTTATTCAAGCGAAGAAGAGATTGATGAACTGATGCCCAAAGCCGAAGCGTTTATTACCGCTGTTGGCGCATTATTGCAAAACAACTGTTGAAGGTTAGATATGACGCGACCCCGATTATCATAGCCGAGCGGCAGACGGGGAAATCATTACCTTATTCAAGTAGCAAGAGAATGATCCTTGCCCCCCGCTCCCCGATTTTCTTTATCTTCGCAAACATCAACAGAAAACATTGCAATATGAGCGAACTCCGAAAAATCCCCAACGTCGGCGAAACGACCGAACAAGACTTGATAGCGATGGGCTATACCACCATCGAATCCCTGAAAGGCAAGAGCGCAGACGAACTGTATGCCGAAGAATGCGCCTTGCGCGGATGCACCCTCGACCGTTGCCAACTTTACCTGTATCGTGCCGTCGAGTATTTTGTGAATACAGAAAATCCCGACCCGATGAAATGCCATTGGTGGCATTGGAAAGACGAATATGTCGAGGTGTCGCCTTGCGGGGCTATCTGCGTGGAGTGCGGTCTGTTTCCCTTGCAATGCGCCGGATGTCGGAAGATTAAAGGGAAAGTCTTTTGGCTGCAATATACGGGCGATGACTGCTGCCGTGTGTATGATTGCTGCGTGAACAAGAAGCATCAGCATAATTGCGGCAAGTGTACGGAGCTTCCTTGCTCCCGTTTCTTGAAAGACCCGACTATCTCTGATGAGGAAAACGCCGCCAATCTGAAAAAGATGTTAGACAATTTGAGCAAGACCGATAAATAGCTTGCCCACGTCAAAAAATCTTCCTATCTTGCGACAACGTTTAACCCGTCCCGTACGCCCTCCGGAAGCGAGCCTACCTAAGTACGGAACAGAGGTGGCCTAAGTTCCGGACTTAGGGTATCAAAGGTCCGACCTTTGGTAGGCTCATTCCGGACGAGAGGTATGCCTACGAAAATGATAATCCACACCGATTGGCGTTGTCGTCAGCGACGACAGTGGTTCTCCAAGTTCGCGAGGACTGTCGTCGCCGTATTTAGTGCTTATCCGTGCCGATTAATGGTTTCGTCACCCGTCGACGGTGCTTATCCTGACGGATTGATGCTGTCGACGCAGTTTCCAACGCTTATCGGGACGGATTACTCGTAAATCCCCTTTTGGTAGTCCGTGATATATTGCGTAAACGTCTTTCCCGTCTGTTGCTTGAAGAAACGCATCAGATGGCTGGGGTCGGAAAAGTGGAACTCGTCCGCCAACTGGCTCACGTTGCGGTCGGAGAACAACAACTCGTTTTTCAATTCCTCCAACAAGCGTTGTTTGAGCAGATGGGTGGCGGACACGCCGAACTGCGCCATTACAGAATTGTTCAGAGTAATACGGCTCACGCGGAGTATATCGGCATATTCCTGAACACGCTGCACGGTGTGGATATGCTTTTCGAGCAAGTCCTTGAACTGGAATGCATAATTGTTCTTCGGCACTTCGACCGGCAGACGGTAAGTTTTGGCGTATGCCCGGTTGATAACCACCAACAGATAGTAAAGCACAGATACGATAAGGTTGTAAGTGTCTGCCACAGGATGCAGCAGCTCCTGTTTTATCTTCCCCAAGAGGCGCATATATTCCGCCAGTTCTTCCGGCGCGGCAAACAGGTACGGTGGCGTGTCGGTCTGATAATAATACAGCAGGCGATAGACGAAGAACTTGTCGGCGATGAACGTGCGCATAAAGTCCTCGCGGAAGATAAGGAAAGTGTAGTCCAGTTCCGCTTCGTCCACGTGCCATTCCTGTTGCTGGTGCGGCGACAGGAGGAGCACCATATCGTCCCGTAATTCTATTTTGCGGAAGTTTAACAGCACATAGCCATTGGCGCGGCGAAAGAAATAGAAACTGAAAAAATCCGTCTTGAACGTCCGGTGCTCGGTCAAGACACCACAGATGTCCTTGCTCTCGCCTGTGTTGATGTAGAAGTCCACGCCGCAACGTGTCTTGCTGAACGGGACGCTGACCAGTCTTTCGGGGTTGGTTATCGTTTTCATCGCTCTTGTTTCTTTGCTTTCTGCAAATATACATCATTCTTTTATCAAAATGGCATATATTCCTCTTTTTAAGGCATAGAGGCATCAGGGGAATCTTCCGAACTTTGCACCCGACAAATCATAAAAGCGTAACATTATGAACGAGAAAGCTATTATCCGGTTGGTGCGCAGCGCCACCTTGAAAATCAATTATGCAGGACACACCATTCTTGTTGATCCCGTATTTGCCGACAAAGGAACCCTGCAATCCGCTCTCGGCGTGTACAAGAGTCCGAGAGTGCATCTGGTAATGCCCATCAGCGAAATCACCGAGGGCGTGGATATGGTACTGCTCACACACAACCACATTGACCATTATGAACCGAGCGTGAAACAACATCTGCCGAAAGACATTCCTTTCTACACCCAGCCGCAAGACAAGGATACCCTCGTGCAGGACGGTTTTACGAATGTGGAAGCAATTGAAAAGAGCAAGACAATAGGCGAACTGACCATCCACCGCACCACGGGCCATCACGGTTTCGGTCAGATAGGTCAGATGATGGGACCCGTGTCAGGCTATGTGTTGATGGCGGAGGGACTTCCGACCATTTATATAATGGGCGACTGCAAATGGGAACCGTGCATCCTTGAAACCGTGGAAAAATACCGTCCCGACTATATTGTAGTAAACAGCGGCGGTGCGGTGTTCCCCGAATTTTCCAAGACGGACGGCTGCATCATCCCCGACGAGCAGGAAGTGATGGCGATGCTCGACACGCTCCCCGCACACATCAAACTGATAGCCGTGCATATGGATGCCATTGACCATTGCCAGACCACGCGCGAAATCCTGCGTAACGAAGCCCGCCACCACGGGGCGGATATGAGCCGACTGATTATACCGGAAGACGGGGAGAGCCTTGAGTTGTAAACAATGGAAACAATCAAGGAAATAGACGTACAGAGCGTTATGACAAAATCTGCGCTGCCAGTCGGCGGATATTCGGTCAATCCTTACGTGGGCTGTCCTCACGCCTGCAAGTATTGCTACGCATCGTTTATGAAACGCTTCACCGGACATACAGAGGCGTGGGGCGAGTTTTTGGACGTGAAGAACTGGAAACCGATAGCCAATCCGCACAAATATGACGGTGAACGCATTGTAATAGGTTCTGTGACGGACGGTTACAACCCCAATGAGGAACAATTCCGCCGTACCCGCAGGCTGCTCGAAGAACTGCGTGGAAGCAACGCCGAGATTATGGTATGCACGAAGTCCGACCTCGTCCTGCGTGACCTCGACTTGTTGAAACGTTTTCCCAAGGTAACAGTGTCGTGGTCGGTCAATACGCTTGACGAGCAGTTCCGTGTTGATATGGACAACGCCGTGAGCATAGAACGCCGCCTGAAAGCGATGCGCCAAGTCTATGAGGCAGGCATCCGTACCGTGTGTTTCGTCTCGCCCATATTTCCGGGAATAACCGATGTGAAGGCGATTATCGAGGAAGTGAAAGGATATGCCGATTTGATATGGCTTGAAAACCTGAACCTGCGCGGGCAATTCAAAGGAGGGATAATGGCATATATCCGTGAGAAGCATCCCGAACTCTTCCCATTATATGAGGAAATATACAACAAGAAAAGGCTTGATTACTGGCAAGCATTGGAACAGGACATATCCCGGTATGCACAAACGCAAGGCTTTCCCTATCGGGTGAACGATTTGCCTTACGGACGCTCGGAAAAAGGAAAGCCTGTCATCGTGAACTATTTCTACCACGAAAAAATAAGGCTCAAGAAATAAGAGGCATACAGTCTTTAATCCTCACGGTTCATCTCCGCAAGAAACTCGCTGATGGTCTGCTCCGTCATCTGCTTGAAGAAGCGCATCAGGTGGTTCGGCTCGGAGAAGTGCAGGCGGAAAGCGATTTCCTTGACGGAGAGATTGGAGAAAAGCAGGTCGTTCTTCACCTCTTGCAGGAGGCGTTGCTTCAGCAGATGCACTGCCGAGAGGCCGAACTCGCGCATCACCGCCTTGTTGAGCGACACACGGCTGATGCCCATCATTTCGGCATAGTCCGCCACACGCGCCTTGTCGCAAATGTTCTTTTCCAAGAGCTGTTTGTACTGGTAGGCGTAGTTGTTCAGCGGCAGGGCAAACGGCAAGTTGAAACGATGAGCGTAAATGCGGTTTAGCAACAGAAGGAACTGATAGAGGTAGGCGACAATCAGGTGGTAACTGTCGGCTATCGGATTGCGCAATTCTTGCTTCATCTTCTGTAACAAGTCGAGCAACGGGTAGGCTTCTTCCTCCGGCATATCGAACCAAGTGGGATAATCGTGCTGGTAGCAATAAAGCAGACGGTACATGAAATACTTGTCCGAGAGGAAATTGTTCACAAACTCCTCCTGAAAGACAAGGAACGTATAGTCCAGTTTGTCCAACTCCACGTGCCATTCCTGCAACTGGAAAGGCGAAATGACGAGCCACATACCGGGATGCAGTGCAATCCGTTCGCCCGCCAAAAAGAGATACCCCTCCGCCTTGCGGAAGAAATAGAACTCGAAGAAGTCAGTCCGATACCGCTTGTCCGTGTCGAACCAGCCCCGCTTCTCCGTGCTTTCCGCCGTGTTCAGCAGGAAGTCCACGCCGCACGAGCTTTTGGAGTATTTCAGGAGAGAAATATGCTCCGCCGTGTTGTTGTATATGCCGTAAGTGTCTTTGCGATTCATCTTTATTTGTTTATGGCAACAAAGGTAAGATTCTTTTAGCGGACTACAAACGGATTACTTATCAAAATGGTAGACATTAAGCGATATTGGGTAGTGGCAGTGATTCCGGAAACAGAGGAAAAACAATTAATGCCGTTACTGTCGGGATGTGAGTCCAGCCGCTGGTATCCCGACTTTGCCGACATCACGGCAAGGAATGTAAACAAGGGGAACGGACTTTTGGCTATTGCAGCCCATCAAGGCATCAGGATTGAGGAAACGATGGCATTGGGCGATGGAGGCAACGACATTCCCATTGTTGAACGGGCTGGCATCGGTGTGGCTATGGGGAATGCAAACGATTCACTGAAAGCCATTGCAGACTATGTGACGGATCCGGTAGACGAGAACGGAGTTTACCATGCGTTGAAACATTGGGTATTTTAATCAGGAAGCATTGAAAGAATAAATATTTTTGATGTATGGAAATTATATATGGAATGTATGCCTCGAAAAATGCCTCGGACAAGGCTAATCCGTCCGGATTTGCGTCGTCGGAGGCTCGGATGAGGCTTGCGGAAAATTATAAGTGCTGACCGAGACCTCAGACGAAGCTTGCGGAAGATTTTTGGCGTTGTCCCCGGCGGGGACAGCGGTTGCAGAAAAATTCAAGCCCTGTCCCCGCTGAGGACAAGACCTGAAAAAGTTTTTTAGCATCGTCGCCCGGAACGACAGTGCTTACGGAAAAATTTTAGGCTTGTCGTCAGCCCAGCGGGTTCTCCGTCACCCCTTCATCGTCATTCCCGCCCGAAGACGAAGCGGACGAATCCAGTTTCAGCTCCTCCCAGAACGTGTTTTCGCTCACCAAAGACCGGGTGCTGACCTGACCGCCCACTGAGCGTGCCACTTCGGGAATAAAACGGACGCGCGTGCCGACGATTTGCTTTGCGCTGACTTCCTCTTCCGAATCCACGCCCTGACCGCTGGTGTTCGCCGTGTAGTAGAATGTCCCCACGCCGTCCAGCTTCACCGTGCGCCCGGAGTTCATAAACTCGCCCAATACTTTGCCGAGGTTTCCCAACATCGAGTAGCAATCGCCGGGGCTTAATGCGGACAAGTCCGCCAACCGGTTCGCCCCTTCTTTCGTCTGAACGGGTTTGCCAATGGTCACGCTTTGCGGATACCATTTGCCATTGATTTTCTTTTGAATCTTGCGGTAATACGCCATACATGTTTTATTTTGTGTCCGATGGTCTCCGGAGAGGGGTTGGGATAAGTCCGGAACTCATTCTACATGAGTCCGGAACTGATGTGGCATAAGTCCCGGACTTATCCTGCCTCACTTCCGAGTGGTTCTACAGACAGGTTAATACTGACCGCAAGATAGGAAGATTTTGTCAAATTATCGTACTGATTCAAGAAGTTTTTGACGCAAATCTTTCAGATAAACGGATTGCTGCCTCCGAAGATATATTTTGACGAATGGTTTCAGATACCATTTCTTGGCGAAAACGGTTTCTGTGAATATGATTTCGGTTTGCCCATTCCTTTCGGAAAGTAAACCACACCAATGTCCCTTAATATTCTCATTCTCTAAATCAAACTCATACCGTTCAAAAGGTTGGAAGGCTGTAATAGTAAATAATGTGACATAGCCGGAGTGGGTATATTCCATAAACTGATGTTCAGACAATTTTTCAATTCGTGCGATGTCACTGCGCCAATGATAATCATAGGAAGAAGTTATGATGTTCCAAATGGTGGCTGCATCGTGCGGCAATCGGGCTTTGAATGTCGATGTGGGCATAATTGATTGTTTTTCGGCGAAGATAGGGAAAATCGGGGAGCGGGGCAAGGGAATCGCCGAGAAGATACACGAGAAGCAAGGCCTCTGGGAGGAAGCCTCCGGAGGCACGTTGTTCCTTGACGAGATAGGCAACCTGCCACCGGAAGTGCAACAGATGCTGCTCCGCGCGTTGGAAGCCAAACGGTACAGGCCCACGGGCGGCAGCAAGGACAAGAAAGCTGATGTGCGTATCATCGCCGCCACCAACGAGGACTTGCAGACAGCCATTGCCGAAAAGCGTTTCCGGGCTGACCTCTACCAACGGTTGAAGGAATACACCCTGCACATACCGCCATTGCGTGAGTGCAAGGAGGACATCCTGCCTTTGGCGGACTTCTTCCTGAAACTTGCCAATGATGAGTTTGAAAAGCAGGTGAAAGGCTTTGACGCGGAAGCGAGGAAACGGCTACTCGACTATACGTGGGGCGGCAATGTGAGGGAACTGAAACGGGTCGTGCGCATGGCGGTGCTGCATACCGAAGGCGACACAATCATGGCGAACACATTGGAGTTTGACGAAAATCCATTGGCGGCTGACGCTTCATTGGCATTGTATGATATGGAGAAGAAACAAATCGTCCATGCGCTGGAACAGGCAAAGGGCAACCGCACGTTGGCTGCGGCGTTGCTCGGCATCGGACGAACTACGCTATATAGTAAGATGAAAGAGTACGGCATAAGGAACAAGGAATAGACCAAGAACACCGCAGGTTTGAATAGGTTGCCCGACTTCGGAGAGGCAACCCTGCGGCAAGGTTTTCGGAGTAACCCGAAACGTTTTGAGTTACTCAAAACATACCTTGCTGCTGCCACTTTTCGGCAGTAACCGAAAAGCCTTCGGGTAACTCGAAGGACACCTTGCTGCTTTCTCGTGAGAGCAACAATCCGCCAGCAAACGGATTGGAAATTATGCTGTTATTCCGGCTTCCAAAGCATCGCTTCCCGATGCCCAAAATTGTTCAAAAGAAGAACCGGGATAAGGCTGATGTGCAAGTCTGAGCTATATTTGAGAATGCAGGAAACGTAAACCGGATTTTCACTTTCCCGAAATGCAACCATAGCGTCAATTCGATGCCAATATGTGCCAATTACAGCCAAATTCGCCTTAGATACCAATAGGGAAATGCAATTTTAGGCAAATGTATCTTCGCTTGTTTGCAAACGCATCGAACCAATGGTCTGTAAAAACGATGATGGGCAGAAGCGAATATTCAGAAAATTTATTCTACACGGGTTTGCAGCAACATAGTTTCAATGATGCGCTGGTTTACTGTTTTGCTGTTGCACAGTCGTACTGGTTTACAACAGCAAAACTTCAAATAAAAGTATCAGCAATGGAGTGCGGATTTAGAGGGGTGGAGTTTGGATGATGTAAATCGGTGGCACAATGCGCCCACCTATCAATGTAGTAGTGAAGCAACAAAGGACTGTCACAATAAACTTATGGCGATTGGTATATTCCTATGTTTGGAGAAATGTACAATCATTTCTGCATCGGTTGTTCATAGGCTGGAAAAGACATTCTGTAATTCTATTATCCAAATGACAGTGATAAGCCGGAATATCCACCTCGAAATAAACAGATAGCTCAAATTTTATTGGGAAGTTCGATTTTCTCTATTTTTCAGGGGAATAACTTTGGTAATAAGGGATAAAAACACTACTTTTGCAAATGAGAAAAGCGTTCTTTTGATTAGTGCAGAACATTGCAGAATATAGAAGCCCGCTGGTTTCCAAGTCGTTACCTGTTAAGCTGACAACCTTTGTAAGTTTCTTGTTTTCAATGAGTAAGAAGAAATGATATGTCTTAGTCCGTGAAATACGATTTGAGGTATGTCAAGACGTTTTAATAATCGAGAAAAATAATCACGATATGAACGAGGCTCTTTGGAATGTTCAGATGAACCGACCACATACGGAGAAGCAGAAACTTTCTTGACCGTTTTTAAACATTGAAACAAGTGTTTTGAAATTGGTATATCCCGATATGAGTTCCTTGTCTTTGGCGATGAGTGTATCTTCTCTGTAGACTTCAATTCGCAATTGTAAACTCTCCCTACAGTGTGCCTTACTGTGATAATTCGTTGTCTAAAATCCACATCTTGCCATTGTAATGCACATACTTCTCCTATTCTCATGCCTGTACAGAGGGCCAATAGCACTCCTATATTCTGTGCTGTGGGTTTTTCAATCAGATGCCGCATTAGTATGCGTTGATGCTTTATTGTCAAAGTAGGCAATCGGGACACTTCCGCATTTGTAGGATATTCTATTTCCCAATCTTCAAATGGAAAAATTTTATGTTTTCTCCCGTATTTGACTACTGATTTTAATACGGCTACCATATCCCTTATAGTTTTGCGTGCAAGTCCGCAAGAAAGTTTGTGAATGACAAATTGTTGAACATCATCTTCCGTAATGATTGTCTTTGTACCAAAATAAGGCAGCAAATGGGTTTGAAGTGTCAGCAAATAAGCGCACATGGTAGAGTGCTTTACAATTGGGCGTTTTGTTTCACACCAGCTTTTTGAAATTTCTTGAAATGTTTTCTGCATATACAATTTTGAGAGAATTAATAATGTCATAACTCCCTCAAAATACGTATATTTTGTGATATATCACATTATTTGTTACCTTTTGAACGGTTATGCGTCTTACACAACATTTCGCAATTCTCAATAGACGTAGCACCGCCTTTGCTCCATGCGGTCACATGGTCGGCATCCATTTCGTTAAGCTTATAAATCCGTGTCTTGTGGGCATTATCACCGATGGCACATAGCGGACAGTTTGATATGCCTTTTTCTTTCGCTGCCTCGGTTTGGCGAGTATATGCCGCACGTTTCGTTGATTCTTCAAACAGACGGATTTGAAGCAAACTTTTATCTTGTTCGCCTCCTAATACATACTCATAGATATTGCGGGGACATTTGATGCTCTCATCGGCTTGTAGGGCCAACACACGTTCCGTCACATGATTAATGCTGTAAGGGGTCTTATGGTAAGTTTCGTAAAGCCGCCCCCATTCCAGACCACACATATCCCGTTCCACCATAGTGAATGTAGTGGAAACCCAATCTATCACAGAACGGAAATAGTTTTCCAGTTCGCCTATGGATGTATCGCGGCGATGCAGACTCATATAGGTATCTATAGTCATTCCTTTGCTGGCACATACCCATTTTAGAGCCTCTGCTAAGTATTCCTGACGTTTAACATCTCCCTTTATGTAATGGCTCCATTTTTGAACTTCTGCATTTTGCGAATTACTGAACATGCGTTTCGCCGCCGTAACGAACTCGCCCGAATAAATGGCGTTACGTAATTCCTGTTCATTAAGTGGTATGCCCACAATGTTGATGGTCTTGAACCATTCCTTTATTTCCTTTTCTTCGCCCTCACACTCATAAATAAGCAATGAGGACTGCATTATCTTTTGCTGTAATTCTTTGGGCAGACTCAAAAAATACTGCACATTTCCATCGGCATCCTTTATGGCAAATTTTCCCGTGATGAACCTGCCGAAAGAAGTGATGCGCTGCTGTCCGTCAAGTACCTCATACCGTCCGTCACTTGTACGGTTGAAGTATATCAACCCGATGGGGTAGCCTTTCAACAGCGATTCAATGACGGCTACATCGCGTTTTCCGTCATTGTAGATGTAATGTCGCTGGTATTCCGGCTGGATGGTAAGTCGCCCATCAAGCCCGAATAGTCCCTTACCTTCCAATTCATTGTATGTAAAACCTTTGCAAACATCTGCAACAGTCCATTCTGTATGTAATGTTGTCTTCATATATTTTTTTGTTTTTAAGTTGAAATCTTAGATGCAACAGAAAGTGAAGGGAAAGGATTTTCTAATAACTTGTGGAATCCCAATAGCAATGTCGCTCAACCTCTCGTTGAAGGAGAGCGAAAATTCAAACGGATATTTATCAAAAGTAATATTCATGACTCATAATATAGTTTTGAAAAAGGAATCGAAGTTCTTTGAAATCTTAGGGATAACTGATAGAGGAAATGAATGGGGGTTAAAAACCAAAGAATATACCCCCTCTAACACCCCTAATTGGGCAGACTTGAATCGGAGAGGTGCTATCTGGTATAATGGTTCCTTAATCTCAACATATGCTCGATTACTCATTCGCAAATTGTAATCCGATATGCCTGATAAGAACTCTTGCATATACTTGAGTGTAATACTTCCCATCAACTATATAATAAGTCTCATTCTGAGGGATTTGTGGATGATGCAATACAGCCCCGTCATTGAGCTTTGTTACTTTGGTTTTTTTTCCTTGACGGTCAATTTGGATTTGTTCGGGATAAATTTTAGAAGCACTCCCAAACCATGTTTTTGTTATCCCTAAGATTTCAAATTGCTCCGGACAATATTTTATCAGAAAAGAAATAGGCACCCCCATTACTCCGTCATAATCTGACGGTATTGCATCCGTAAAAGGCACTTCTATTGCATCATAATTATCGTAATGGGCATATGCAATTTTACCACGTATTTCCTTATGTTTGGAATACCGTAGATTATCAGCCATCGACATCAATGAAAGAGGCTGATGACGTCGTCCATGTTCTATGCTCGTAAACCAACAAGAATTCCCTAATCGAGTATAATTCCCGACATATCCCAACCTAGCTGCTTTTTGTCTATCTTTATCATCAACCTTAGCCCCTTCTGGAACACCAAACACCATATCATTACCATTCCCTGTTGCCCCAAGCCATATTTGATTGTTTTTTATCAAAGGGAATACTTCTTTATAGGTAATAGCATTCATATTACCTATAACAGCAAACCTTTTTCCACCTTCTATTATCCATGCCAAAAACTCCCTGAAAAGAGAAAAAGGTGGATTGGTAATAATAAAATCTGCCTCATCCCGCAATTTTGTAACTTCTTTGCTGCGGAAATCCCCATCACAGTTCAAGTATTCCCATTCAAGGTCATCTATATTTATACGTCCATCCCCACTTTTGTCTTTCTCTAAAATGAATATCTTTCCATTGACAGAACTCTTAGTCTTATCAAATTGTGGGGCATCTTGTTCAAACAAAGACGGTTGATAAGGTATTTTATATCTTTTGCTATCTGGTGCATAGCTTGTAGATATCAACTTTTTCAATCCAAGTTCATCGAACTTAGCGGCGAAATAACGGGTAAAGTTACTCCATTCGGGATCATCGCAAGGCAATAAAATAGTCTTTCCCCTGAACACGTTTGGATCATATTCAAGATATGCATTCATTTCCACCTCAATGTCGTGGAATTAAGTATAGAATTCATCGTTTTTAGCTGCTTTCGCTTCCTTCAAATTACTATTTGCCATCGTTTCTTCTTTTCATTGTTTGCTAATTTTGTTGGACACTAAAATCCTCTGACATCAACATTCAGAATGTCCGCTATCTGATATAAAACAGGAATGGCAGGCTGTAACTTGTTTATAGCATATAATTTGACCATATTGAAAGTTTTTCCAAGCCTGTTTGCCAATTCTATTTGCGATTCATACTTTATCTCCAACGGTTGCAAATGTACAAAATTTTATTGGGCATTTTGACTAGCCCCCAAAAGAAAGTGTCAGTCCTGCATATGGTAAGAATCGTTAGACAGAAATACATTACATATCGCAAATTTTGCAACTGTTGACAACAATATTACGATTTGCATTTTTCTATAATCATTTTCCAGACACATCTCCCGAAAAGGACTTCCCCATTTCACAAATACTATATTTCGCACGATTTCTTCCCACCAATCAAAGCCTATCTATAAAGAAAAACTTATATTTGCATTATCTGAATCACACAATCATAGAACCATGAGCAAGATTTATCCGGTAGGCATACAAAGTTTTGAAGAGATACGTAAAAATCATTACTGCTATGTAGACAAAACTGAATTAATTTACCAGCTGGCAAACAGTGGTAAATATTATTTTCTGAGCCGTCCCAGACGATTCGGAAAAAGCCTGCTCATCTCCACGCTTGAAGCCTATTTCTCCGGTAAAAAAGAACTGTTTCAGGGTCTTGCCATGGAACAACTGGAAAAAGAATGGACAGCATATCCAGTGCTGCATCTTGACCTGAATGCACGACGATACGAGAATGAAGCCTCTCTTTATGCTATACTTAACCAACATCTGGAAAGTTGGGAAGCAATCTATGGAGACGAAAAAAAAGATCGGGCTCCAGAAGAACGTTTTGCCTACCTGATAGAAAAAATCAGCCGTACCACTAGCAAAAATGTAGTCGTATTAGTGGACGAATACGATAAACCGATGTTACAGGCCATCGGTAACGAAACTCTTCTTTGCAACTATCGCAACACCCTGAAGGCTTTCTACGGGGTATTGAAAACCTGCGACAAATATCTTCGGTTTGCTCTTCTGACAGGCGTAACCAAATTCAGTAAAGTAAGCGTATTCAGCGACCTGAATAACCTGGAAGACATTTCTCTACAGGCTATGTATAACAATTTGTGTGGAATCACAGAAAAGGAGTTATCAGAAGTATTTGCAGAGGACATCCAGTTATTGGCCGACAATAACACACAAACTTATGCTGAAACTTGTCACCAATTGAAAGAATGGTATGACGGATATCATTTTGCATACCGCTCGGAAGACATCTATAATCCTTTCAGTCTGCTCAATGCTATGAAAAGCCGTGAATTTGGAAGCTATTGGTTTGAGACCGGTACGCCGACTTTCCTCGTAGAATTAATAAAGCATAGTAAATATAATTTGCAGCGGCTTACCGAAGAAATAGCAACTGCCGATTCATTGGGCAGTATTGACACAATGGAAACTAATCCCGTACCCATCCTCTACCAAAGCGGATACCTTACGATTAAAGGGTATGACAAAGAATTTAAAGTATATAAACTGGGATTCCCCAACAAAGAAGTGGCAGAAGGGTTTACACGCTTCTTACTTCCCTGCTATGCATATATGCCTTCCGGCAATCCCTCTTTTGAATTAATGTGTTTTGTAAAAGAGGTACGGGACGGCAAAATAGATGCATTTATGAAACGCCTGCAAAGCTTCTTTACAGACACTCCTTATGAATTAATACGCGATCTGGAATTACATTATCAGAACGTATTGTTCATTATATTCAAACTGTTAGGCTTTTATACCCAGGCAGAATACCATACCTCAGAAGGACGCATTGATCTGATAGTAAAAACAGCGCAGTATATTTACGTCATGGAGTTCAAGCTGGACGGAAGTGCGGAAGAAGCCCTGAAACAAATCAATGACAAACAATATGCACTGCCTTTTGCCACGGATACGAGAAAAGTCTACAAACTGGGAGTAAACTTCAGCCATCGTACACGCAACATTGAAAAATGGGTGGTGGAAGAAGCCCATTCATAGCTTCTCCCCATCCTTAAACTCTTCCCACTTCCTGACCACCGTATCAATGGAAATATCCAGCAATTTCATCTGACTGAACAATTCCGGCAGATTTTCTGTCATAAACTTCAGGCTTCGGGTCTGTTTTATCTTCTCCAGGGCATCAACAGTCACAAAATACCCCAGCCCTCGCCGGGTGTAGATAATCCCCCACTGCAACAGCAGGTCGTAAGTCTTCACTACAGTATTGGTGTTGACTTCGAACATAACGGCCTGTTCCCGCACACTGGGTATGCGGTCATCTGAATGATACTTTCCTGCCAGTATCTCGTCGCAGATTCGTTCTGCCATCTGCAAATAAATAGCTCGGTCTTGCTTGAAATCTACCATCTTACTATCTAAACTCCAACTTTCTAAAACCTTTATAGGCCATAACAACAGCTACTATGCTCCAAACCACGGAAACGATCGACCATGTGTATTTAATAATACTTTTAGGAGCACCTAATCCATACATACACAATACCGGCAACACATAAGACAAAACACATAAAACAACTATCAGCCAGAACCGGGTTTTGCTGTATTGTTTCCTCAACATAACCACCAAAGTCCACAGGGCTACATAAAAAGCAATCACCACCTGCAGCATAAGTTGCTTAAGTCCATAGCCTCCTCCCAAAAAGAGAAGAACCGGTCCGTTCGTTTCCTCTGTAAAAAGCAATGGAATAGCCAGTTGCATAAAGATATTCGATAATATCGCACATCCCAACAACATCACCGTACCTATCAAAAAAGTACTGAAAAACGAACTTACATATTTTTCTGCCAATGTGACCGGAAGCATGAACTTATTTATCAGACCTCTGTCATTCCGCATATCTTCCACCAGGCTCCAGAACGTAAAATAATAAGATAGGAGTATCAGCAATTGCTCTATGAGTGACAAGCATTCTTTCAAACTATCTCCTGACACCAAGGCACAAAACACACAGATACTAAAAGAGCGTAAAAACAAAAGCTGGATAAAGGCTTTCTTTTTTCCATAGCCAAACATTTCCTTTAACTGAAACTGACTAAACTTCCACATTTCTTTCATTGCAAAACTTTTCATATCCTTCCTCCTCCCTTGATTAATGCATTAAACAGCAGTTCCAAAGATACTTCCGTATCCATGTTTTCCTGCTTATGAGTGATTACATGGTAACCTTCGGTACAAGCTTCTGCATATAGCACTCCTTCTTCATTACTTTGGATTCCGAACGAATACCGACTAGCGATTTCCTCCAAAGAAGCCGCATACACAGGAGCATCCTTTCTTAACACAATCACATCGGTCAACAGATTTTCAATGTCCTGCACAATGTGTGTAGACAAAACCACTATCTGATCTTCACGAACATGCTTCATCAGCAGCTTACGAAACATCTTTCGTGCCGGAATATCCATTCCATTGGCAGCCTCATCCAACAATACGATTTTAGTTCCAAGCGACAGGGCGATGCTGAATGCCACTTTATGCTTCTCTCCTAACGATAATTGGTTCAAATTCTTAATATCCCGCTGTATTTCAAAATTGACCAGACAATCATTCAGCACCTCTTTACGAAATTCGGGATAGAATTCGGAATAAATAGCGAGGAACTGCTCCAAGCTCATATTCGGAAAGATAAAATCAGCCGGTAGCATGAATACCTTCTGCAAAGTCTCCACATCCCTCTCCCTGAGATTACGACCGTCTACATAAATCTCACCGCCGTGAGCAAAAAGCTTACCAGCAATCAGTTTCAATAGTGTGGTCTTGCCTGAGCCGTTCATCCCCAACAGGCCATAAAATCGCCCTTCTTCCATACGAAGATTCAAGTTATCCAATACATTCTTATCGGACTGATACCCAAATGACACACCGCTTAATTCTACCATAACCTTACAAAGTAAAAATTGTTATACTGTACCATCAAAGTGGTACAGCAAAAATAACTTTTTTTCTTGAACAAACAAATGATTTTACGGAAATTATAATGCAATATCCAACAAACCTCAGCACACTTTCTACGCTTCCATTCCGTGAACCCTACGTTTCCCGATGCGGAACCGTACGTTTCGCATAAGGAAAACATATGGTTCCGCGCTGAGAAACGTAAAAGACTTCTTTCCCTCCGAAAGTATTCGCTTTGATAATTCCAGCTATTTTTCGTAACTTCGCATGTTCATCTAACAAGAAAAGATACATGTCAGAAAATGATTTTATTACCATAAAGGGTGCCCGGGTGAATAACCTGAAAAACATCGACGTACGTATTCCACGCAACAAGCTGGTAGTCATTACCGGACTGTCGGGCTCGGGAAAGTCGTCGCTGGCATTCGATACGCTGTATGCCGAAGGGCAAAGACGCTATGTAGAAAGTCTGTCTTCTTACGCCCGCCAGTTTCTCGGACGTATGAGCAAACCGGAATGTGACTTTATCAAAGGGATTCCACCTGCTATCGCCATTGAACAGAAGGTGACAAGCCGCAACCCGCGTTCTACCGTAGGTACCTCAACGGAGATTTATGAGTACCTGCGCCTGCTTTTCGCACGGGTGGGAAAAACGCATTCTCCCGTAAGCGGACAACTGGTGAAGAAGGACAGTGTGGAAGACATCGTGAACTGCATGCTGTCTTACCCGAAAGGCACACGCTATACCGTACTGACGCCTATCCTTCCCCGTGACGGAAGAAGTGTGGCAGAACAGCTGGACATGGATATGAAGCAGGGCTTTACCCGACTGGAAGTGGACGGCGAAATGGTACGCATTGAGGATTATACCTACAATGAGAACGATAAGGTGTATCTGTTAGTGGACCGCATGAGCTGCGATGACAGCAAGGATGCCATCAGCCGACTGACGGATTCTGCCGAGACGGCCATGTACGAAGGCGACGGCACGTGTATGCTTCGTTTCTATTTGTCGGATGACACCCGCCTGCATGTATTCAGCACGAAGTTTGAAGCCGACGGTATCAAGTTTGAAGAACCAAACGACCAGATGTTCTCATTCAACTCTCCGCTGGGAGCCTGCCCTACGTGCGAAGGCTTCGGAAAGATTATCGGTATCGATGAACACCTGGTGGTGCCCAACCGTGCGCTGAGCGTGTACGATGGTGCCGTGCTTTGCTGGAGAGGTGAGAAAATGGGAGAATGGCTGAATGAGTTCCTTCGGGAAGCTCCGGCTCATGATTTCCCCATCTTTGCTCCCTATTATGAGCTGACACAGGAACAGAAAGATTACCTCTGGCACGGACCAAGGGAGAAGGTCTGCATCGACTCTTTCTTCAAGATGCTGGAGGAAAACCAATATAAGATACAGTATCGCGTGATGCTGGCCCGCTACCGGGGAAAAACGACTTGCCCTACCTGTCACGGAAGCCGACTGAAAAAGGAGGCCAGCTACGTACGAGTGGGTGGAAAGAACATCTCGGAACTGGTGGAAATGCCGATTACCCAGTTGCAGGAGTTTTTCCGTACACTCACACTGGATGAGCACGACACCCTCGTGGCACAACGTCTGCTGAGTGAAATCAAGAACCGCCTGACATTCCTGTCGGATGTAGGTCTGGGTTACCTGACGCTGAACCGGTTGAGCAACTCGCTTTCGGGGGGTGAAAGTCAGCGAATCAACCTGGCTACCTCGTTAGGAAGCAGCCTGGTAGGCTCATTGTATATTCTTGACGAACCAAGTATCGGTCTACATAGCCGTGACACGACCCGCCTTATCAAGGTGCTGCGCCAGTTACAGCAATTAGGAAACACGGTAGTAGTAGTGGAACACGACGAAGAAATCATCCGTGCAGCCGACTACATCATCGACATCGGCCCGAAAGCCGGACGACTGGGCGGACAAGTGGTGTATGAGGGCGACATGAAAGACTTACAGAAGGGAAGCGACAGCTATACCGTGAAATACCTGTTAGGAGAAGAGACCATCGACCTGCCAGCCAGCCATCGTCCGTGGAACAATTTCATCGAAATCAAGGGAGCACGCGAGAATAACCTGAAAGGTATCGACGTGCGCTTCCCACTTAACGTGATGACGGTAGTGACGGGGGTCAGCGGTTCCGGAAAGAGTACGCTGGTACGCGACATTTTCTACAAGGCTCTGAAGCGGGAATACAGTGAATCGAGTGAACGTCCGGGCGAATTCATCTCATTGGAAGGAGACATCCGTCAGGTGAATGACATCGAGTTTGTAGACCAGAACCCTATCGGAAAGTCTTCCCGAAGTAATCCGGTGACTTATGTCAAGGCCTATGATGAAATCCGGAAACTGTTTGCCGACCAGCCGCTAGCCAAGCAGATGGGATACAGTGCAGGCTATTTCTCATTCAACACGGAAGGCGGACGTTGCGAAGAATGCAAGGGAGAAGGTACGGTAACGGTAGAAATGCAGTTCATGGCCGACCTGGTGTTGGAATGTGAGTCGTGCCACGGCAAGCGCTTCAAGAACGACACGCTGGAAGTGAAGTTTGAAGGAAAAAACATTTACGACATACTGGAAATGACGGTCAACCAGGCCATCGAGTTCTTTACGGAACACAACCAGAAGAAGATTGTCAAGAAGTTGCGCCCGCTACAGGATGTGGGACTGGGTTATATCAAGTTAGGACAGTCTTCGTCTACCCTCTCGGGAGGAGAAAACCAGCGCGTGAAACTGGCGTACTTCCTCAGCATCGAAAAGGCGCAGCCTACCATCTTCGTGTTCGACGAACCGACCACAGGCTTGCATTTCCATGACATAAAGAAACTGCTGGAAGCTTTCGACGCCCTCATCAGTCGTGGACATACGCTGGTCATCATCGAACACAACATGGATGTCATCAAATGCGCCGACCATGTGATTGACCTCGGTCCGGAAGGTGGCGACATGGGGGGGAATCTCGTGGCAGCCGGCACACCGGAAGAAGTGGCCAAATGTGCGGTTTCCTACACAGGACAATACCTGACAGAAAAACTCAATCAGTAATCTTAACGAACAGACACATGATTCAAACTCTTGAAACCCTATACAGCCAGTTCACCGGCCATGCTCCGGAAAGCGTGGAAGCATTGCCGGGAGCCGGTTCCAACAGAAGCTACTACCGCCTGAAGGGTACTCCGACTCTTATCGGGGTATGCGGTACTTCACGCGAAGAAAACGAGGCCTTCATCTACCTGTCACGCCATTTTCAGGCACAGCATCTTCCAGTACCGGCAGTGCATGCCGTTTCCAACGACGGGCTCTGTTACCTGCAGGATGATTTAGGAACAGATTCTCTGTTTCAGCTTATCGCACACGGAAGAGAAACCGGAGAGTTTGACTCCACAGAAAAGGAGTTGCTAAAGAAAGTCATCCGGTTACTGCCCCGTATACAGTTTGAAGGGGCACAAGGACTAGATTTCGGGAAATGCTATCCAGCGGTAGAGTTCAATCACAGAAGCATTCTGTGGGACTTGAACTACTTTAAATACTGTTTTCTGAAAGCTACGGGAGTGGAATTCAGAGAAGATTTGTTAGAAGACGATTTCGAAACCCTTTGCCAGACACTGATAGAGAGCATGGAACCCCAACCGGTATTCATGTATCGTGACTTCCAGAGCCGTAATATCATGGTGAAGGACGGAGAGCCTTACCTGATTGACTTCCAGGGAGGACGGAAAGGACCACTGTATTATGACGTGGCTTCTTTCCTCTGGCAAGCCAAGGCCAACTATCCGGACAGCCTGCGCCAGGAACTGATTGACGAGTACTTGGAAGCCCTACGCCCCTACAAACAGATAGAAAAGGAAGTGTTCCTGTCCCGTCTACGTCATGTCGTATTGTTCCGCACGCTACAAGTACTGGGAGCTTACGGCTTCCGCGGCTACTTCGAGAAAAAGACTCATTTCATCGAAAGCATTCCTTTCGCTATTGAGAATCTGCGCCAGTTATTGCAGGAGGGTTTTCCGGAATATCCTTATCTCTGCGAGGTATTACAGCGCATGACAGAACTGAAGCAATTTGCCGCTGTACGCAACCGCCGTAACCTGACGGTCACAGTGATGAGTTTCTCTTACCGGAAAGGGATTCCGGAAGATGAAAGCGGAAATGGTGGAGGATACGTGTTTGACTGCCGCGCCGTACACAACCCCGGACGCTACGAACAGTACAAATCGCTTACAGGACTGGACGCACCGGTCATCGAATTTTTAGAGAAGGACGGAGAGATTACAGAATTCCTTCGTCATACCGACGCTCTGGTGGATGCCCACGTGCAGCGTTTCCTGGAACGTGGATTCTCGCACCTGATGATTTGCTTCGGATGCACCGGAGGACAGCACCGCTCCGTGTACTCTGCTCAGCACACAGCAATGCACTTGCATGAAAAATTTAAAATTAATGTACACCTGATTCATCGGGAACAACAAATAGACCAATTACTGAAAGCCAAATGAAAGCCATGATATTTGCTGCCGGACTGGGTACCCGGCTCAAACCGCTGACTGACCACATGCCCAAGGCCTTAGTTCCGGTGGCCGGACGTCCCATGCTGGAACATGTGATTCTCAAACTGAAAGAAGCAGGATTTACCGAACTGGTCATCAACATTCACCATTTCGGAGAACAGATTATCGATTTTCTGAAAGCTAACCAGAATTTTGGACTGACCATTCATATCAGCGATGAACGTGACAGATTGCTCGATACAGGAGGCGGTATCAGAAAGGCGGCAACCTTCTTTACAGGAACGGAACCGTTTTTGGTACACAATGTGGACATCCTGTCGAATGCCGACCTGAAAGAGGTCTATGATTTTCATCGGAAAAGTCAGAATCTGGCTACACTGCTGGTCAGCCCGCGCAAGACCTCGCGCCACCTGTTGTTCGATACGGATAACCGTCTGCAAGGCTGGATTCATAAAGACACGTTGCAAACCAAGCCGGAAGGTTTTGTGTACGAACCGGGCCAATACCGCGAATATGCGTTCAGCGGCATCCATGTAATTTCACCGGAACTGTTTCATTACATGGAGGGAGAGGCATGGAAGGGCAAATTTCCCATCATGGATTTTTATCTGCACACCTGCCGGCAACTCCAGCTCGGAGGATGCATCAAAGAAGACTTGCAACTGATAGACATCGGCAAACCGGACACGCTGGCCCGGGCCGAAGAATTCCTAAAGGATTAATACCAAGTAACCGCACTACCCGTATTGCTTCGCTGATCCCACTTCAGGGCATCGGTCAGCATACTGGAGTTGGCACGGATAGAGAAGTTATAAGAAGTAAACGGACCGAACACCAATCCGCAACTCATATTAAAGCAGTGCAAGTCACGGGTAATGTTCAAGGTTGTCATAGACATCTCCTTGGAGGTAAAGTCGTATCCGGTAGAATAAGTCATGTTCCAACGGCTACCAATCTTGAAGTTACCCGACACGTTCAATGAATGCGTCAATGAATACGGATAACGCATGGTCTTGATGTTAATGTCCTTCGAACGGTCCTCACGAATACTATAGCTATAGCTCAAGCTGACACTCCAAGGCAATTTGAAAGCCAGGTAACCGTCTGAATCGACAGAAGCTTTCTCCGTCTTTCGCATGTTGGAGTTGTTATTCTGTTCTTCCGTTTCTTCCTCTGTCTCCTCGTCTTCATTTTCTTCCTTACCTTTATTGTCCTTGTTCTTTTCATCCTCTTCTTTCTTACCGAAGAGTTTCTTGAAAGTATCGTTGTTCAAGGTATAAGAGAATGAACCACTGTATCCCTGGAAACGTCCGAAACGTCCATAAGACCATTCTGTGCGGTCGCCCACCACTACATTACCATTTTCATCGAACTGGTATGCATACGTAGCGAATGAGGCATTCATATTAAATGTATAGCTCTTGGTCAGCTTCAAACGAAGGTTCATGCTCAAGTCACTCCACTTTTTATTGGCTACGTCGTAAGAAAGAGAAGCCCCTAACTGGTCAATCAAGCTGATTTTCTTGTAGCCGGTAGTATCCTTGTCCGACTTCATCTTCATCTCGATATTGTTATCAATTGAGAAGCTGATGTTCTGTGACATATTCTTTCCCGGATAGCCGTATACAGCTCCTTCATAAGGAGAATACTCTACGGTACGCACCTCACCGTCTTCATCCGTATAAGTATAGGTGTCGTAATAGCCATAACGTGATTTACCGAAATCCGGCGTATAGGTGTAGCTGACAGTCGGTGTAAAGACGTGACGAATCTGAAGCTCCTTGCTCTTCATGAACAAAGGCTTGTACATACCATACAACTTGGTATTCATCTGTAAAGACAGGTTGTAATCGTACAAACGGTTGAAGCCGTTGATAGTATCTCGCTTCACATGATCACGCGAGGTAGGACTCGCATCATAGCTCTGCTTTACTTTTCGCAAGTACCAACGCTCCGTGTAATTGAACGAAGGAACGATGTTAATATACTTGAACAAGTTGAAAGTAGCCGAAACCGGAATCTTGTGCTGCATACCGTTCTCCCACTGTGTCAAAGGTGTCTTAAACAACAGATTATCCTTTGTACTGATGGAGTTGGTAATACTTCCGGTGTACTGCAATGAAATCTTTTCGTACCAGCGCTCATCTCCTGCCGATTTTTTACGCTTGAACGGATAAATACGGTTCAATGAGATATTTACGTCCGGAAGCGTCATACTCAAAGAAGAGTCACGCGTGTTCTGTGTGATATTGAATGCTCCAGAGATATTCAACCCGATTTCCGGAAAGTTACGTGAGTAGCTCACACTGGAAGCCTTGGTATTCTGAGAATACTGCTGCGGGTTATACAAACTGCTCAAACTGGAACGGTCGTAACTACTGGTGGCAAAGTTCACACTAGCCGAGAACGAACTGTTCGGATTGGCCTTGGCATCCTGCCGGTGACTCCACTGGATACGGAAGTCTTTCGACACAGAATAGTCGGGCATGTTCTTCTCACCCGTTTTTGTCACCAAATAACTGGCATTGAACGAGCCACTGAATTTATAACGCTTGTTATAGTTAGATGCAGCCGATAATCCCCAAGAACCCTTCGTAAAGATTTCTCCCAATACTTTCAGGTCCATCTGGTCACTGATGGCAAAATAATAACCACCGTCGCGCAGATAGAAACCACGGTTCATCTCATCACCATACGTCGGCATGATGAAACCGGAAGAATAGCTGCTATTGAACGGGAAGAAACCAAAAGGTACGGCAATAGGAAGAGGCACATCCTCTACCACGAGCTGTGCAGGTCCGAATACTACGTTTTTCTTCGGACGTACCTTTGCCATGGAAAGTTTCAAATAAAAATGAGGATGTTCGTGATTGTCGCAAGTAGTATATTTACCATGACGCATGTAAATTTCATCGTTTGCCCCTTTCTTTCCTTCCTCACTGGTGACATATCCTTCACCCTGCTGCGTGACAATGCTATTGATGAAACCCTTCTTGGTCTTGAAGTTATAGCGCATGATTTTAGATTCATACGGTGTTTCTCCATCCTTGAAAATCGGTGAACCCGTTTCCACTCCTGCCGTATCGGTCACTCCCGTGGCATAGACGGTACTGCTGTCCATATTCATCGTAATCACCGCAGAGGTCAGCTCAATGTTCTGGTAATTCACTTTACCTTCCCCATAAAGATGTGCATAGCCCTCTTTTGTAAAGACAATCGAATCGCTTGCCTCATAAATGACCGGCGCATCCAGCGGTTCTTTTTTCTTTGTGGTATCTGCGGCCAGCGAGTCCATTCCCAGCGAATCCAGCGCCAGCGAGTCCCGATGAAGGGAATCGGTCTTCTCTCCTCCCCGCATACGTTTTCCTCTCACACGCTGTGCTTCGGCATAGAATGAGCAGAAAAAGCCAAAAACAAACAGAGATAGCAGTAAATATGTAGTTCTTCTAAATGATGTCATCACCGTCTTTTTACGCAATATGCGGTGCAAAAGTAAGCATTATCCGACAAATAAACGTCAACGCTTTCCTTTTTAATGTATTTTTAGTTCTACAAAAAGAGTTTACACCAGGCATCAAAACGTGCCAACCCCTCTTCCCCATGCTTTTCAATACTCTTTCGGGCCTTCTCCACGCTCTTTTCCTTATCCAATTTGGTCTTTGAATAAAACTTATCGGCAAAACAGATAATCTGCTCTTCCAGGCTGATTGGAATCATTTCACGGTGAGGCACCGGAAGGTCACGTTCCATAATCGCCTTGAGGGAAAGTCCGGCACCTGTATGACGCTCACACACCAGCGCATGACGCGGATAACCCTCACGAGCCACCAACTCCGAACCTAAATACCCATGACAGATATAGGGATATTTACCAAAGCAGAAAATGCCATCTGCGTCCGTCATAAAAATACCAATATCATGAAGCATCGCCGCTTCTTCTATAAAAGTCAAGTCCAGATTCAGTTCCGGATGCTTGCGTGCCATATCCAAGGCCTTGTCTGCTACCGAACGGCTGTGCACCAGCAAAATATGTTTTAACTCATTATCTTCCGGATAATATTTGTCAATCAATGCAAGTGGATTCATAAATAAATGTGGCTATATTTGTAAAAAGTATCACAAATCTACAAAAATTCCATGAGTTACACGAAAAGAATCTTTTTGAAATACATTTTGGGTGCATGTATAAGCTGTTTTATGGCCCTGCAAGGACATGCCACCGTGCGCAACGGAGCTGACCAGCTAGAAAAACTGCTTCCCTTACTTGAAGGAAAACGGGTTTCTCTGGTAGTAAACCATACTTCTCTTTGTGGGAAAACCCACTTACTGGATACCTTGGTCAGTCTAGTAAAAATCGTACGGGTATTTGCTCCTGAACATGGATTTCGAGGGGATGCAGATGCCGGAGAATACATTCAAAACGGAAAAGATACCCGCACGAGGGTGCCCATCCTTTCACTTTATGGAAAAAACAAGAAACCGCTACCGTCACAGCTGACTGGCACAGATGTGGTAGTGTTCGACATACAAGACGTAGGTGCCCGCTTCTATACTTACATCAGTACGCTTTATTACGTGATGCAGGCTTGTGCCGAGAACCAGAAAGAACTGATTGTGCTGGACCGCCCCAATCCTTGTGACTACGTGGACGGTCCGGTACGAGAAAAGGCATACAAAAGCTTTGTAGGTATGCTTCCCATCCCCCTGCTTCATGGATGTACCTTAGGCGAAATAGCCGGAATGATTAATGGAGAAGGCTGGTTAGGTAAAGGCCTGCAATGTCGTTTGCAAGTAATTCGAGTGGAAGGATGGAAACACGGACAGCCTTACTCGCTTCCGGTAAAACCTTCTCCCAATTTACCAAACGATCTTTCCATTGCGCTCTACCCCTCACTCTGCCCTTTTGAGGGTACTTCCGTAAGCGTCGGAAGAGGTACCACCTATCCTTTCCAAGTCATCGGTTCTCCGGCACTAAAGGATTTATTCTGGTTTCAGTTTATCCCACTCTCTTTAAAAGGGTTCGACAAGCATCCGCTTCATCAGAATCAGACCTGCTTTGGCCTTGACCTGCGTACAGAGAAAGAGCTGCCTCAAGGCTTCTCCCTAAAATACCTCCTGCAGTTTTATCGACTTTATCAGAAACTGTATCCAGATGCTGAAAAGCGTTTCTTTAGCCGTCCCCAGTGGTTTGACCTGCTAATGGGTACCTCACAGGTACGAAAGGACATACTTCAGGGAAAAACGGAGTCCGAAATACGCCAGGCATGGGAACCAAGTTTGCAAGCTTACCGTGCCTTACGCAAAAAATATTTACTATATGAATAAAAAACAAGCGGACAGCAGGTAGTTCCTTTAAAGACTCCTGATGTCCGCTTCTTACTATCTTAATCTGCACGATTATTTCTTTTTCATCTTCTGCATCATGCCAGCCATCTTGCTGCCAGTTACCATCTTCATCATCTTACGAGTCTGGTCGAACTGCTTCAGAAGACGGTTTACTTCCTGAATACTTGTTCCACTACCCTTTGCGATACGTGTACGACGTGTTCCATTCAGAATTTCCGGATGAGTACGTTCTTCCGGAGTCATAGAATAAATAATGGCTTCAATGCTCTTGAATGCATTGTCGTCAATATCAATATCTTTAATAGCCTTTCCTACACCCGGAATCATGGAAGCCAGTTCCTTCAGGTTACCCATCTTCTTAATCTGGTGAATCTGAGTCAGGAAGTCATTGAAATCGAACTGGTTCTTCTGAATCTTCTTCTGCAAGCGTTTCGCTTCTTCTTCATCGTACTGCTCCTGTGCACGTTCTACCAATGACACGATGTCACCCATACCCAGGATACGGTCGGCCATACGAGCCGGGTGGAACTGATCTACGGCATCCAGTTTCTCACCGGTACCCACGAACATAATCGGCTTGTTTACCACTGTACGGATAGACAGGGCCGCACCACCACGTGTATCACCATCTAACTTGGTCAATACTACACCAGTGAAATCCAGACGTTCATTAAACTCACGCGCTGTATTTACCGCATCCTGTCCGGTCATGGCATCAACTACAAACAATGTAGCATCCGGATTGATAGCTTTCTTGATGGCTTCAATCTCGTTCATCATCTGTTCGTCTATTGCCAGACGTCCGGCAGTATCGACAATTACCAAGTCATATCCTTTTGCTTTTGCTTCCTGAATGGCATTCAAGGCAATCTGTACAGGATCTTTACTGTCCAGTTCGCTATATACAGGAACTTCTACCTGCTGGCCGAGCACTTTCAACTGCTCAATTGCAGCCGGACGATATACGTCGCACGCTACCAGCAAAGGTTTACGGTTCTTCTTTGACTTCATCATACGGGCCAGCTTACCAGAGAAGGTAGTCTTACCTGAACCCTGCAAACCTGACATCAAGATAACAGCCGGACGACCTTTCAATTCAATTTCGGCAGTATCCCCACCCATCAAGGTAGTCAGCTCATCGTGTACAATCTTCACCATCAACTGACTGGGCTTGACAGCTGTCAATACATTCTGTCCCAATGCCTTTTCCTTTACCGTATCTGTAAAGTTCTTGGCTACTTTATAATTCACGTCCGCATCCAGCAATGCACGACGTACATCCTTCAAGGTTTCGGCCACATTGATTTCGGTGATTTTACCTTCACCTTTCAATATCTTAAACGACCGTTCTAGTCTTTCACTTAAATTATCGAACATATATGTTGCTTTTTTATTTATTATCAAAAATTTCCAGCGTGCAAAATTACAAAAAAATCAGTATGCTCAAATCTTTTTGTTCTGCCATTTTGCTTTTTTCAGATAAATGAGACTGGAACCTAACATCAATACGTAATAAATTACTTCCGTAGTGAAACATACGTCCACTGGAGCCTGGATGACCATGCCCACTACAATGATATAAAGTGCATAAAAAACTTGTACAAAAATTTCCAATACCAGCGCCGCCTGTGTATTGCCTGTTCCAGATATGCCATTGAAGTACACATTGGCCAGTGAAGCAATCAACATGGCCCCACATACCACGTACAATGCCGACACAGATTCTACCAGCAAGGCTTCTTCATTTGTATAAACCGACAAGATACTTCCGGGAAACGCCACGCACAAGCCTACGCACACTACCATAATCAAGAACGACATCCGGGATATTTTATGCAATAAGGTGACTACCCCAGATGAACCACCGGCACCTATCAGATTGCTCACCAGCGTATTGGCTGTAGTGGAAAGTGCCTGCACGGGAATCAGCAGTACTACATATACACTTCGTACGATATTAGCCACCGCCAGCTGCCGCTGTCCGAGTCGTTCAAGGGCCATAAAGAAGACAAACCAGATGGCCATGGCCAGAAAATACTGTACCATCGTAAAACAAGATATGCGAAGGATACGCAGCACCATACTTAAATCGAACTGTCCAAAACGATTCAGTCCATATTTTTTCAGGTCTACTTTATAATAGGTATAAAGCAAAAAGAAGAGCAACGAAGAAGCTTCGGCTATGACAGAAGCCAAGGCGGCACCACGTACCCCCATTTCCGGTAAGCCTAATTCTCCGAATACCAAGGCGTAATCAAGTACCACATTCACCAAAGCCATTACGACTGCATTCATGGTCAGCACTTTAGTACGCGTAATGCCGATATAAAGTCCACGAAACATCACGTTTACAAAAGCAAAAAGGAATCCCCAAATACGCCAGGTAAAAAATTCATACGTAGCCCCGTAAATAGAATCCGAAGTAATCAGTAACCGAATCAACGGAGCGGCAGAAAAATACATCAGTATCAGCAGACAAACCGCCATCCCGAAACTGAAAGCCGTTCCCTGCCACATGATAGGGCCCACTGACCGATAGTTTCCTTCTCCATTGCGACGGGCTATCAGAATCTGCGAACCGACACTAAAACCAAAAGCAATGGTATAAACACAAATGTAGAGCAATCCGCCCATGGCAGCTGCCCCCAAAGCGACTTCACCCACACGCCCTAAAAAAGCTGTATCGGTCACATTTATCACATTTTGCGCCAATAAGCCCAGAAAAATAGGATAAGTAACACGCCAGATTTCCTTATTGGTGTACATATTTCAAAATAATAAAAATGATTGGGAATTGCATACTTTTGCAAAGATACACTTTTAAAACCAGAACTACACAAAAAGCACTTAAATACCTTCTCTATTGCTTAGTTTCAAATAAAACAATTTCAAATAGAATAATTTTTACTCATTTCGTTGGTTTGTGTGCAATTTAACACTATTTTTGCAGCCGATTTTTACCAAACAACCTAGAAACGAATGAAAAAACTTCTATTCATCAGTGCAGCGACACTGTGTATCTCTTTCCCGACTTTCGCGGGAGATTATCTGACCAACACCAATCAAAATGCCGCATTCCTCCGAATGATAGCCCGAGGAGCTTCTATTGATATAGATGGCGTGTACAGTAACCCCGCAGGGCTTTCTTTCCTTTCACACGAGGGATTCTACCTGTCACTGACCGGACAAAGTGCTTATCAGGCCCGTGAAATTGACGCTACTTTCCCGCTCTTTCAGCAAGCTGACGGAACAGACGGTAGCCGACTGTACAAAGGAACAGCTTCTGCTCCCTTCATCCCGAGCTTTCAAGGATTATATAAAAAGGATAATTGGGTAATCTCTGCCAGCTTTGCCATTACCGGCGGTGGAGGAAAAGCTTCATTCAGCAACGGGCTTCCAATGTTCGATGCATTAGCTATGGGGATGATTTACCTGCAAACTGGCGGACAAGTAACTCCCCAGATGTACGACATCAATACTTCTATGGATGGGAAGCAATACATTTACGGAGTACAGTTGGGATTAAGCTACAAAATCAATGACTGGCTGAGTGTGTTTGCTGGCGGTCGAATGAACTACGTAAAAAGTGGTTATGAAGGTTACCTGAAAGCCTACATGAAAGAGAATTTAGGCGGAGCCCAATTGGCCAACCTTGAGCTGGACTGCGACCAGAGCGGATGGGGACTGACTCCCATCATTGGTGTGGATGCTAAATTAGGACGCTGGAACCTGGCTGCAAAGTATGAATTCAAGACAAACCTGAATATTGAAAACCAGACCCACACACTGGAAGTTCCTACAGGTACCCCAGAAGCTGTCATAAAACCTTACGCAGATGGAGAACAGACTCCCAGCGATATTCCTGCCTACCTGAGTGTAGCTGCCGGATATGAAATTTTGCCTAACCTCCGTGCTTCTGTGGAGTATCACTTTTATGATGATAAACATGCAGGCATGCTGAACGACCGACAGAAAACCCTGAAGCACGGTACTCACGAATACCTTGCCGGTATGGAATGGGACATTACCAAACGACTGACTGTCAGCGGTGGTTTCCAAAAAACAAACTATGGCCTGAGTGATGATTTCCAAACTGACACCAGTTTCTCATGCGACTCTTACTCATTGGGATTTGGTGCCAGAGTCAACCTTACACAAGCATGGAGCATTGATGTGGCCTATTTTTGGACACATTACAACAAATACACCAAAGAAACAGATAGCTACAATGGTACAGGTCTGAAAGGAACCGACATTTACAACCGCACGAACAAAGTATTCGGATTAAGTCTGAATTATAAATTCTAAAAATCTTAATAAGTATTATAAGCAAAAATCATTTTAGATGAGAAATATGACAAAAAAACAATATGATTTTGTGTTACACAGATTGTTATGTAATTTTGCAGCACCCATTTAAAATCATTTATTGCAACAACAATGACAGATATTTTAGAATTTATCAATCCAGCATGTGATGATGCGGTAGAAGATATAATTAAACAAATTAGAAGTTTAATAAATAGAGAATATTTAAAACCCGGTGACAGGCTTCCAGCAGAAAGGAAATTAGCTGAAAAGTTTCAGGTCAGCAGATCAACTATTAGAACTGCATTCAAACGCCTAGAGTTTTATAAAATAATAAAAACTATGCCACAAAGTGGTTCCGTAATCACTGGTATAGAAACTCATGCATTTGGAAGTCTTATTAATGATATTCTAAAAATTGACAATTGCGATTTCTTTTCTTTGGTAGAAATGAGAACAATTCTTGAAATCAACGCTGCACGTTTTGCTGCATTAAGAAGAACTGACCACGATCTGGAAAAAATAGAAAAAGCCATGAATGCGTACATTGAAAAAGTCCGTTCTCACGGTTCAGCTTTAGAAGAGGATTTTCAATTTCATCTCACCATTGCAGAAGCTTCAAAAAATTCAGTTTTAAAATCAATGATGCAGACTATCACTCCTGATATAATGATTAATTACAACAAATTTCAGGTATGCCAGTCCAATCATGACATTCCTATTAGTGAACATCGACTTCTATTTGAACATATAAAAAATAATGACATCGAATCTGCTGCAAACATTATGTCTCAACACCTAACAGGGGTCCTGACATTTGCCAAAAGCCAGCATATCATTATATAATCAAAAAATCGAATAGCAGGAATCATTAACCCTTCTATTCGATTTTTTAGCTTTATCCTATTCCTCAAAATCATCACACAGCATTCAAATCTTTTTTATCCAAATAAAAATAGTTATATATATTCAATGACGCTTTCATTGCACTTTGCACTCTTGCTTCAATGGTTCCAGTTCCATTATGTGGAGACAACAATACATTATCAAGCATCAAAAGTTGAGGATTTATCTCATCTTCATTTTCAAAAACATCTAATGCCGCACCATAAATCCAATGCTCTTTAAGAGCTTTAATCAAAGCCCCTTCATCAACAAGCGCCCCCCTAGCTGTATTTATCAACACTGAGTTAGGCTTCATCAATTTGAATTCTTGCTCACTCATTAACTTATTCTTGGACACTGCAGGTATATGAAGCGAAATAATATCGGCATCTCTAAGCAAATCTGACATAGATTCTCTCCATTCCAAAGATAAATTACTTTCTACACTCAAATCAACACGATGTCTGGAATAATAAATTATTTTTAGTCCAAATACTTTAGCTCTTCTTGCTACAGCTTGAGCAATATTCCCCATTCCAATTAGTCCCAATGTTTTACCATATAATGTATTACCCAAATTAGACATAACATCAATTACATTACGTCCACTACAGCCTCTAATTTTCAAATCATTTTCTTTCACTTTTCTCATTACGTTCAACATCAAAGCTAAGGTGAGTTCCGCCGTATACTCTGCAGCCATTCCTGGTGAATTTGTAACACATATTCCTTTTGATTTAGCATAATCCACATCTATATTATCGCATCCAATTCCAAAATTTGCAATAATCTTCAGGTTATGTGCTTTATCGATAACCCTTTTTGTAACCTTAAAAGCATAAGTGCAAAGCAACGCATCACAATCCTTTAAATGTTCATCCAACAAAACACCATCTATCATACCACATTCAGGAATGATAACGTGAAAATTTTCATATAAAAGTTCAACACCCTTATAAGGTAAAGAATGTGTAATCAGGACTTTATACATAAATATAACATAAAAAAACGAGAGAGAGGATTTCTCCTCCCTCTCTCCTAACCAATCATTTATTTTTAAAGTTAAGAAAAGAAACTTCCTCCATTAATATCAATATTTGTTCCTGTGATATATGAAGATTCATCAGAAGACAAATAAATAACCAAATCAGCCACTTCCTTCGCTTCTCCTTCACGTCTTAAAGCATAAGTAGCTTTCAAACGTTCACGATTTTCCGGAGTATTAAAACGGTCATGGAATGAAGTTGCAATTGTACCAGGAGCAAGAGAGTTAACTCGAATACCCTTAGGTCCAAGCTCTTTAGCCATAGAACGAGTAAATGTCATAACAGCTCCTTTTGCTGTAGCATACATAGAAGCACCCGGACCACCTCCATCACGAGCAGCCAAAGAAGAGAAATTAACAATTGTAGCACCAGCTGACATATATGGAACAGCTTCACGAGTACAAAGGAATACACTTCTCATATTTACATCCATCAAGAAGTCATACCAAGCTTCATCTTGCTCTGTAATTGTTTTTCTTCCTACAATACCACCTACCACATTTACAAGCGCATGAATCTGATTACCATATTTTTCAACTGCTGTATCAAACAATCTTTTTACATCCGCAGCCTTTGTCATATCACCCTGAACAATAATACCCTCAGACCCAGCTTCTTCAATCATACGTAATGTTTCTTTCGCATCATCAGGATTATCAAAATAATTTACTACAACTTTTGCTCCTTCTTGAGCGAATCTTACTGAAATAGCACGTCCTAAATCACGTGCACCACCTGTTACGATGGCTACTTTACCTTTTAAATTCATAATTTGAAATAAATTAAATGTTAATAGACTTATTTTATTTGTTCAATTTTTCCAACAGTAAGGAAGATTGAAAGGATAGACAATGGAACTAGTGCTCCCAATAAAGAAAACAACAAAATCCAATTAGTTATATACTGAGCAAACAATATGGCTATAATTGTACCGAGTACTGCAGCAACTCCACCTAATCCTGCTAAACTACCAACAGATTTACCACAATGTAAATCACTAGGTATTGTCTGTATATTAGTAATCATAAACTGAAATCCTCCCAACACAAAAGCCATAAAAATAATAGCCCAAACAGATGATGCAGATGATACCGCAGCAATAATGGAAGGCACAATAATTACCCCGCCCAATACAATAGCAACTTTACGCGAATAATCTACAGACTTTCCTTTCCGTATTAACATACCAGAAAACCATCCTCCGGCAATACTTCCTACCATAGCTCCCACATAAGGAACCCATGCCGAAAAAGCAACTTCTTTTATATTCAACTTAAATACATCTGCCAGATATAAAGGAAGGTACGTTACAAACATCCACCAAATTGGATCCAGAAAGAAACGGCCTAAAATAACAGACCAATTCTTACGATTTCCCAACAATTCGGATAAGCTACGCCCCTTCTGTGCTCTCAAATCAATTTTACACTCAGGCTGGCCAGTAAGAATATAATCTTTTTCCTCACTTGTTATCCAAGGATGTTCTGCTGGCCCCTTTTTATTAAAAATCAGCCAAGGTATAATCCAAATCAAGCCAAGACACCCAACTATCACAAAAGTAATCTTCCATCCAAAAGCTATGTATATCATCAAAATTATAATCGGAGCAATAATTGAACCTAAAGAAGCAGCTGCACCAAAAAGTCCCTGAGCTAAAGCGCGCTCCTTTTGAGGAAACCATTCCGCATTGCTTTTGGTTGTTCCCGGCCATGGACCAGCCTCACCTAATCCCAGCATCATTCTAAAAGAAGTCAAAGATAAAAGTCCACATGACATAGAAGTTAATGCATCAGCAGCTCCCCATAATAAAACAGATATAGAAAAGCCTTTTCGAGTACCAATCTTATCATACATTTTACCGGAGACTAACTGACTTATACCATAGGCTATCATAAAAAAGATTGTAATAGTACCCAACATATCCTTAGCCTCTTTTGCTGCCTCCTCTTCCGACAATGCAGGACTTATTAGTCCTAGATCATAAGCAATACCCTCTCTATTTACTACAATATCACGCCCATCTTTCTCTTTAAAGGTAAGGCGAGAAGCAGACACTATCAACTTATCTCCATTAGATTTTATCAAAGTATAATTGTCTCCATCCTTTATTGCATAATTTTCAGAATTTGACACTCTTCCTTCTGTGTTGATAACATACTCAATATTTGTTACCCACATATAATTTAGAGTACCTCTATCCAAATAATTTATTATGGTAATCAGCATTATAAGACCGATTATCCACCATCTTAATCCCCTAATCTTCATGATCCAATCATTTTTTGATAAAATCTTCACGCATCGGGCTAAACGTATCAATCAAAATTCCATCTTCCAGACACACACATCCATGAAGAATATCAGGCTCCATATATATGCCATCACCAGCCTTCACTATTTTCTTCTCATTACCTACAGTAAACTCAAATTGTCCACTAACAACCATCGTTGACTGAGAATGAAAATGTTCATGCATACTTCCCACTGCCCCTTTTTTAAATCGCACTTTTACAAGCATCAACTGCCCATCATAACCAAGAATCTGACGATCAATTCCATTACCAACTGTTTCCCAATTTGTTTCGTTCTCTAATACAAAAATCTTGCTCTGTGTTTTCATTGTTATATCATTTTTAATTAATAAAATACCTTATATGTTCCTTTCCAGGTCCAACCATTTACGCTATGCTCCGCATCCTTACTGCTATCGTTATTAGAAAAGCATATCGTCATAAAAAAATCTTCTTTTGTAGAAATTTTTATTATCGTATATTCATCCGTATCATATATAAGCTGAATATCTGAAACTAAGCAATATGGATTTAGAGTATACTCTAACTGAGGATTATATTCTCCATGTGTTTCCAATACAGAAACAAAGGTTTTATCTTTCCCATGGCTTCTATGCATAACACAAGGTTCAGGTCTAAGATTAAATTCCGGATCATTAGCTCCTAATCTTGTAAAATAAATCTGATCACCTTCACTAGTCAGAGTTGATAAAGAATAAAAACGATCATCACACAGCCAAGTCGTAGTAGAAACTTTAGATGATTTGTCCGCCAGTGCCTCTACCCAATAATACTGATAACCATTGTCTGCACCTAATACAGCCCGACTCTCTGTATAAGCCAAATATTGATAATTAGTATTTATCAAATGACCATTATAGTGTACTGGCATATCATACAAATGAGAATCTTTAGATTTCACTTTCAATAAATCAATAACCAAAGGAGATGCAAGTTCATCAATAGCAACCATAAACATGGTACGATGCATCCTTACAGAATTATATGAGTTTGAGTCCACTGCACTTATCATTTTTATATTTCCTTCCCCATCGTAATCATAAAACGAAGGAGAGTATTTTGAACCTATCTTCAAACTTCCATCATAATGACTTTTCTGGTCTACTACTAATGTATTATGTGCAATTGTTTGCTTTGCAAACTTTTCATTCTCTTTTAAATAGTGACCTCCGTTCTTAGGTTCAATATTCAAAAAACGAGCCGCTCCGTAATCTCTCACAACCTCATTATTATTATCATAAAATGTATAAGATAATTTATCAAAATGACCATGTCCCATTCCCTGAGAAGTATATTTCATCACTAGCGAAGTCAAATTCTCCCCATTTCTCATTCGTAAAATACCAATTCCTCCATTCTTACCTTTAGGGCCATCTGATATATTTACAGAATAATGCTTAAAAGGTACAGCCTTATCAATATCTCTTGATACTTCAAGCCCCTCTTTACTAACCATTACTGTCTCCTGCTGCTTAGCAATAGATAATAAAGATTTATCATGTGTCAACGAATAAGCAATATCTACCCCCCAAACTAATTCTGTTGTTCTCCAATCTTTCTCCAAACAATCGTTTAGATACAATAGCTTCCCATTCTCTTCCGTCATCTGTAATAACGTGGTAACAGCTTTCAATAAAACCCCGTCTTTATACTCAAAAATCTTCCGTTCAGGCTCTCTATTATCAATCGCAAGCGCAAATGTAATAAATGGCTGCAAAGAATATCTCTGATAATAAGGACCTTCCACAAAATACCCATCAGGAGAGAACAATTCATCTATCTGAGACAAAAAACCCGACTTTACATAACCGTCCACACCTGATATAGCCTTCTCAACCATTTTCAAATCTCCCATTACGTAAGAAATCATCCCTACTGCTGCAACCGACCATGTTCCATGATTATGAATACGCGTAAATGTTTTTTCATTATCCACAGCTAAAAACTTCACCATAGGTCTAAAAAGCCCTTTTTCTATATAATCCCGTTCCTGTTTTGTCAAATAATCATATACACAATCGTATGCTTGGGAAGTATATACCAACCACACACTTTCATTCAAACCCTGCCAAAACAATTTACCACGATATGAGGATTTTTGAACAGGATGAAGTGGAAGTGTTGAATACATAGACGCATATTTCATCAATGTATTCTTGATCAATCGCGCATACTTCTCATCCTTATATACTTGATATAATATACCAGCTTCATACATTATCGTGTAGTTTCGTTTATGCTGTTCATGTGTATATCCTCCACCAGCATCTTTAGGAACTGGAACCTCTAATGTGTCTTTATATAGATTATCTACTCTTAATTTTATCTCATTCAGACTTTTAGATAAAAGATTATGATTCTTTGCTTCATTTCTAATTAAAGACAAATCATTATTTGTCAGTACAAGACACGGATGGTTAACAACATCTGCCCACATGTAATTCTTAAATATCAGAATTAACAATACGAATAAAAATAATTTTTTGTGTTTCATCATAACTTCTTTAATTGGATGACCAAAAGTATATAGAAAAAATAATACAAACAAGTAATCAGAGATTTTTTTACCTTTTTTTTCTTTACATCGAAATTATAAAGGAATCATTATAATTATAAAAAATCGCTTTTAAAAGCATATATTACACCTTATTATACAGAAACACAAGGATAAAAAATAAAATTCATTTTTTCTCATTTTATATTGCTAATAAAAAAATAAGGCGTATATTTGGGCAACCAATACAATCTAAGAAAGATAAATTCAGTATTAACTAAAAAATAAAATCATGAAAAACAGAAAATCAATCTGTCTAAAAAGACTACATTTATTAATTTTAAGTCTTTTGGTTGTTCACCTTGTTTCGGCTCAGGAAATTACTGTTTCCGGAGTAGTTACAGATACAAGTCAAGAACCGCTAATTGGAGCTGCCGTTTCGGTTAAGGGCTCTTCTACAGGAACCATTACTGATTTAGACGGTAATTATTCTTTAAAAATATCATCACCAAATGATATTTTAGTCTTTTCATATATCGGATTTACTTCTCAAGAGATTCCTGTAAAAGGTCGGAAAGTGATAAATATAGCATTAGGAGAAGATGTAAAAGCTTTGGATGAAGTAGTAGTAGTGGGATATGGAGTTCAAAAAAAATCTCACCTGACAGGATCAGTTACAAAAGTCGAAACAGAAGGGCTAAGTGACATACCTGCAACTCGCATAGACCAAGCCTTACAAGGCAAAATCGCAGGTGTACAAATATCGAACACTACGTCTGAAGCAGGGGTTGCTCCTCAAATTCGTGTGCGAGGAATGGGTTCCATTAGTGCCAGCAGCGAACCACTAGTAGTTGTTGACGGCTTTCCTGTGGCAGATGGCCTGGCTTTTGTAGATATGAACGACGTAGCATCTATCGAGGTTCTAAAAGATGCAGCCTCATCTGCTATTTATGGTTCACGTGGAGCAAATGGAGTAATTCTTATCACTACTAAAAATGGCTCTGCCGATAAACCAAAATACTCTTTTAGATCAAGTTGGGGAGTAAAAAGTGCATACAAAACACCTGAAACTTATACAACTCGTGAATATACACAACTTTTAGCTAGAGATAAATATCTGCAAAAAATATATGAAAATCCATCATTTACATTAGAAAATGCTCCTGAAATAGACATGAATAAACTCATGAACAATGAAACTGCAATTTCATATATTCCTACAATATTTTCCGTACAAGATTATAACAATCTTCTTTCAGACAACGAAGAGGCTGTTTTATACATAGATAATGATACAAACTGGCAAGATCTAGCTCTGAGGAATGCATTTTCACAAAATTATCAGCTTGGAATATCTGGAGGGAAAAACTCTACTAAATACTATTTATCAGCAAATTACTCTAGCACAGAGGGAATTATGAACTTCAATGAGTATCAAAAAATGGGATTCCGTGCTAAAATTGACACAGAACTAAACAGTAAAGTAAGCATAGGTATCAACATCAATCCATCATATTCTAAACGCGAACGTCCTTCTGTAAGTTTTATTGATTATGTAAAATGCTATTCATTTCTTCCTTATAAACATACGGAATCTACAGCAGCTTTAACAGGACAAGAAGTAGGTACTTATGCACATCCTTACCATTTTAACACCGTTTACACTAGGCCAGATGGAACCACATTTAATGGTAATCCATGGTCATCAAGCAATAACAACCCTTTATCAACAGCTGAGAAATACAGACGATACCAATCAGACTACAGATTACAATCTTCTGCGTATGTAGATGTAAAAATCATAGATGGCCTTACATTTAGAAGTTCAAATGGAGTTTATGTAGCTTATAACCAAAAAGATGAGTACATGGAGTTCGATGCAAAGAAAGCCGGTGAAACCAATCAAGGCGTATATGGAAATAAACTATTCATCGACCTCCTTTCAGAAAACACATTCAATTACAACAAGACGTTTGGAAAACATGACTTGTCTGTACTATTGGGATATACAGCTGAGAAAACAACGACAACTACAGCAGGAATAACAGGCACAGCCTTCCCTACAGATTATATAAAAACATTAAATGCTGCAACCTCAATTACACTTGGTCCTGACAATACTTATACATTCAAAGAAGAAGATGCATTAATGTCAGTACTTGGGCGTGTGAATTATGCATACGAAGACAAATATCTTGCATCCGTTAGCGCACGTACAGACGGCAGTTCAAAATTCGCCAAAGGCAACCGTTGGGGATGGTTTCCTTCAGTATCTTTAGGATGGAGAATCTCAGAAGAGCCTTTCCTAAAAAAAGTAGAATGGCTAAATTCCTTAAAACTCAGAGCAAGCTGGGGACTTACTGGGAATAATGACATTGCCAACTACTCTTTCATGAATAAATTATCTTCCGCAAACTATTCTTTTGGAAGCAATAATGGAACCGTGACTGCAGGACTTACCAATGTAACCCCTGTAATTGCCAACCGAGATATTACATGGGAACAATCCAGCGAATACAATTATGGATTTGATTTAAGCGTATTAAACAATCGTATCAATCTTTCTGCAGAATATTATTATTCAGAAACCATACAAATGCTTTATGAGCAAACTGCACTTTCAATTACTGGATTTCAAAACTTTTGGAACAACATCGGAAAAGTAGCAAACAAAGGTTTCGAATTCGAGCTACGTACCCTTAATCTTAATAAGAAAAACTTCCAATGGGAATCTTCATTCAATCTCTCACTAAATAGAAACGAATTGTTAGATCTCGCTGGAGAAGTACGACAAATTAATTATGGAGAAAGACAGGAAGGATATTTAGCCGAAGTGGGTCATCCATCTATCCAATATTATTTATACAAAACTATAGGTGTATGGAAATCTCAGGAAGAAATTGATGCCAATCCACACCACACAAATGACAAACCTGGAGGTCTAAGAGTATGGGATGCAGATGGTAATGGAGAAATAACAGATGCAGACCGAGTTCCATGCGGTACTCCTTTCCCAGACTTTACATGGGGATTCACTAATACATTTAATTTTTACGGATTCGACGTAAATATCCTGCTACAAGGCACACAAGGCGGAAAACTGTTTAATGGAGATGGTTATTACAATGAAACATGGAAGTTTAATAAAGAGTTTAAAGATACGAATTATTGGATAACCCCTAATAATCCAGGAGATGGAAAAACACCTTATCAAATGGTCGGTATAGATCCTGAACTTACAGATTATTTGCTTGAAGATGCATCATACTGGTCTATCAAAGACATCGTGATAGGCTACAAATTCCCTAAAACCATATCCAAAAAGTTAGGACTAAACAGTCTGCGTTTATATGCGTCTGCACAAAATTTATACATACATTTTGCTAGCAACTACAGAGGTATAAATCCTGAGGCACGATATACCTCCGGTAACTATAGCAATCCTTTGATTTCTGGTTATCAAAGAGGCGGATTTCCAATGGAAAGAAGTTTTAATTTCGGAATAGACATTAATTTCTAATAAATGAACAAATATGAAAAATAAATTATTTATATCCACAATTTTATCTATAACCTTAAGCGGATGTCTGGATTTAAATCCTATTTCAGAAATTGGAGAAGAATCCTTTTTTGGAAATGATACGGAAGTAGGAGTTGGAGTTACCGCATGCTACAATGGCTTAATGGAGCCTATAAAGACTGAATGGATGCTGACAGATATCCGTTCTGACATATCTAGAGCATACGACAAAAGCTCTTCGAAGACAGAGGTCAAAAACATCATGGCATTAAACGAACAAGAAGCGTTTGCATCCATACAAGAAATAGAATCATACTGGAATTCTGTCTACAACAATATATATCGTTGTAACCTAGTATTACAGAACATTGGAAATGTTTCCAATGAAACCAAACGTAAACAATATGAAGGAGAAGCTATTTTTATTAGAGCATACCACTATTTTAATCTAGTAAGATTATTTGGTCCGATATTCCTCGTAACAGAAACAATTAGTGCACAAGAAGCTTTTTCTTATGAAAGAACTGCTGTAGAAGATGTTTATGCTTTCATTGAGAAAGATCTTAAAAAAATAATTGACGAAAACCTTTTGCCTGTATCCTATGACAATGAAACAGAATTTGGAAGAGTCACACTTCTCAGTGCCAGAACACTGCTTGGAAAAGTTTATCTTACCCAGAAAAAATATGTAGATGCACAGACACAACTAAAAGAAGTAGAAACAGCATACTCGGGATATAATTTGTCCAGTTTATCTTATGCTGACGTGTTCAGTACAACTAATGAAATGAATAAAGAAATCATTTTTGCTATAAGGTTTAAATCCGGTAACGTAGGTTTGGGTAATCCTTTTGGAAATATGTTTGCCCCTCTTAACAGTGGAACAAGTGTCATCAACGGAAACGGAGAATCTTTAAACTATCCAAGTACCAAGCTCGTAAAGTCTTATAAAAATGGTGATCAAAGAAAAGATGTAACATTGGGATTTGGCTATGTAAACAACCAGACAAACAATTATGTAAATATCAGATATGTAAAAAAATATCTTTCACCTGTAACAACTGCTGAAGATGGAGAAAATGACGTTCCGGTCCTTCGCTATGCCGACGTTCTATTAATGCTTGCAGAAATTGAAAACGAATTAAATGATAGCCCAACTTCTACAGCATTCAACTATCTCAATGCTACAGTTGTACGAGCAGGACTTCCCCCATTTACAGCAACGGACTTAAATAACAAAGTTAAATTCCGCCTGGCTGTAGAAGAGGAGCGATATAAAGAATTCGCTTATGAAAATCAACGTTTCTTTGACTTAATCCGTACAGACAGATATACTACAGTCATGAAACAGTATTACCAAAGTGAATACGACGAAAAGAATGATGAACTTTACTACCAAGATAATAATAATTTAATTAATGGAGTAATAAATGAAAATCAACTGTTACTTCCATTACCAACTTCATTAATTGATGTCAATCCTAATATTACACAAAATCCAGGTTACTAATAAAATGGTTTTAGAATGAGAGGTTTTATGATTTGTGCATTAGCCCTTGCTTTTTGCGGGGCTAATGCCACTACCTTCAAGGTATCCGATTTAAATGCTTTTAATGAAGCGGTAAAAAAAGTTCAACCAGGTGACAGTATTGTCCTAGCCAATCAAATATGGAAAGATGCAGAATTAAAATTTAAAGGAAACGGGACCCAAGAAGCTCCTATAGTCCTGACTGCACAGACACCGGGAAAATGTATAATTGAAGGTGTTTCTCAATTAAGATTATCCGGTAAATACCTCGTCGTAGATGGTTTGGTATTTATGAATGGACATGCTCCTAAGGGGAAAGTCGTTATCGATTTCCGTACATCAAGCGAAGATTTTGCCTATAACTCTATTGTACGAAATTGTGTCATTGACCACTTCAATTATCCTGATAAAAGCGTGCAAGATCATTGGGTAGAATTATGGGGAAAAAATAATAGTGTAGAATATTGCTACTTTGCCGGAAAAATGAACTTGGGAACAACTCTTGTAATATGGCCTAATGGAGAAAAACATGCCCCCAATCACCACCATATCTACAGAAATTACTTTGGATCCAGGCCTAGACTGGGAAGTAATGGAGGAGAAACCATGCGTATAGGAACCAGTACCTACTCTCTACAAAATTCCTGTTCAGTCATAGAGGAAAATTATTTTGAACATTGCAACGGAGAAACTGAAATTATCTCTGTGAAATCATGTGAAAATAAAATTATTAACAACACACTATTCGAATGTGAAGGAAGTATTGTGTTACGCCATGGAAATAATAATGAAGTTTCTGGAAATATCTTAATCGGAAACGGAAAGCCTTACACCGGTGGAATCCGAATCATCAATGCCGGACATAAAGTTTTCAACAATTACCTTTCCGGACTTCGAGGCAACGAATTTCGCTATCCATTAGTAATCATGAACGGAGTTCCTAATTCGGTATTAAATCGCTATCATAAAGTAAGAAATGCAGAAGTGGTCAACAATACCTTCATCGATTGTGGAACAGCATGGCATTTATGCCTTGGAAGTGACGAAGAGCGTACTGATATACCCGAAAACGTATCTATTCGTGCCAATGTTATTTACTCCCCACAAACAGAGAAGTTGGTAAATGAATATGACAACATTAAAGGTTTTAATTTTGCCAATAATGTTCTCATTGGTAAAAATGGAACAGAAAAAAAATATGGAGGAACAGAAGCCACATATAATACAGTCACTACACGTGAAGGATTTACAACCGTTATTCCTAATCTCAAAGAATCTTCATCCAGCTATGTGAATACAGATATAAATGGCCAAAAACGCAACAACGAAAAAACCGTAGGAGCATTCGAAGCGAATTCTCTATCTGCTAGAAGATTTATACCTAACCAAACTAATTGTGGTCCTCGATACCAGTGGAACAAAGTAAATCCTTCCATCAAAACAATAGGGAAAGTTATAAAAGTACAACCGGGTGTAAATACACTTTATAAGGCCATTAAAAAGTCATCGGCAGGAGACATCATTGAGCTCACAAGTGGAAATTACGTTAATGAGAAAAAGATGTCTATTAGTCACGACCTGACCATAAGAGCAAATGCTAAGGCAACGACTCGACCGATCATCAGTGTAGACGATAAGGAATCAAAAACAATTTCTCTATTTGATTTAAAAGAAGGAGCTTCGCTGAAACTGATTGATGTCGCCCTTAACGGAAAAGAAAAAAACAGCCGACAAGCCAAATACGGTATTTTCATAGGAGGGCAAAATAGTATCACACATTACAACCTCCTACTGGATAATTGTGAAGCTTACAATTTCCTTCAGCCAGACGGAGCTGTAATCTTAGCTCAAAAAAGTACTTTTACTGACACAATTCGTATTGTCAACAGTACAATAAGCAACTCGTTCCGAGGTATCGCTCTTAACCGAGAGAAAGATGATAAAGGTCTATATAATGCAGAATATGTCATTCTTCAAAATTCCACATTCCGCAACCTAAAAGAATGGGCTGTGCATTTTTATCGCGGAGGAAATGATGAATCCACACTTGGAGGATTTCTGATTGTAGACCATTGTATTTTTGACAATGTAAACAATAATCCAGAACAATACATGATTAAGCATACTGGCTGGGTAAATTGTCAAATAACCAATTCACTCTTTCTTAATTCACCTCAAATAAAAGGTATTATTAATTTAAATAAGCGTACCCATTTTATATCTAACTGCTGCCTGATAAAATCAGGAAAAATAAAAGTAAAAGGAGAAGCCCGAGCAAACCGTATCTATTATCAAATGAATGAAATATCTGGAAATGCATCAGACGGCAAAAACATAGGTTTAATTAATTAAATAGTGACATTATGAAAAAGAACTTTTTTTTATCTATATTATTCTCTTTCACAGCAGGTTGTATCATGTATTCCTGCAGCGAGGTAACCAAAATAGAAGCAGAACAGCCTGAGCCTCCTACAATCAATGATTTCACTCCTAAAAGCGGAAAAGCCAGAACTGAAATAAAAATATGGGGAGAAAATTTAAGTAATGTAAATAAGGTTACTATAGGGGATATAGAATCAGGAATAAAATACAGACTGACCAATGATACAATTATCGTATATCCACTTCCAACTTCAAAAACTGGTAAAATCAAACTTATTAATGCATACGGTGAAACGGAAAGTGATGAAATATTTACGATGGAATATCCGGTTCCAACCTTATCCAATGTACCGGCAAATGGTAAAGTAGGAGATGAAATCTTAATAGAAGGTGAAAATCTGAATAGCATTACAGGAGTAAAGTTCGGTAACTCTGCAGCAACTATCACTTACCAAAGCGATAAAGAAATCATCATTGTCATCCCGAGTGATGTTCCCGACAACGGAACAAAGATTAGTTTTTCTTATTTCAATGGCGAAAATACAACCTCCATTGAAAGTGAAACTATATTCAGCCCCACAAAACCAGATCCAGTATTTGATGTAGAAAAGCCATCAGAAGGTAGCGAAGGAACAGCAATAGTCTTTACCGGACAGAATTTACACGTCATTGATAAAGTTATCATGAACAATGATACTGAACTTACTATCGCAAAATCTGAGACCTCTATTTCTGTCACATTACCACAAGTTGATAGAGATACTCAGGTTACACTACAAGCTATCTATTACGGAAATAAAACCATGGAAATTGTTTCCGGCTTTACCATAAAGGACACAAAATACTATGCACACAAAAACATTTTGTTAGGTGCTCGTGCAAGTGGATTACAGTCGTTCTTTAACGCAATTACAGGAGAAGCATTTACGGCATGCGACATTGCTGGAATGGGGTCATTAGCTGAAAATGACAAATTCCATCTGTATATCGATTATTCAAGTAGTACTTTAATATTTGGGAACCCAAACAGTGGAGCAAACAAATTTAGAAACTTCAAATGCGACGTTACAGCATTAGAAACAACAGGAGCTAAAAATATAGTCAAATATTATCCCGTAGAAGATACTAATTATAAAGAACAAATAATCAATGCCAATGAAAACGATTTAATTACAATCTTCTCTATGAATCCTAAAGATATTGTAGATACACTTAAAGGAGAAAATTCTTCTACATCTGATTTTAAATACCCAGAGTGGAACACAACAGATAAGAATGTAATATTATTCGTATTATATGACTCTGAAGAACAACCTGAAAAAATAGGGTTCATCCATGCCTTGAAAACTTCTGAGTTAGAAGCTAAGGACATGAGTAAAACAAGTAGTGTCACTTTCAATTGCTACTTCCAAAAGTAAACTCATCATAGCGTTGTGTATTTAGGTTTTTAATGTGAAAGTCCGGGTAAACCATTTTGTTTGCTCGGACTTTATTTGAACTATCATCAATATGAAAAAAACAATCTCCACTATTTTCATTGCAGCATTTACAATCTGCAGCTGTGCCTCACCTAAAGAAGAGGTTACACAGGGAAACAACAACACTCCTCCACAAGAAAATACAAAACCAGACAATGAAGATGAAACAAATACTCAAAAAGAATATGATATATTGATAGAGAATTTGTCACAATTAACCCAAATTTCCATAAAACCAGGGATGACAATTGCCATCAAAAATGGAACATATCATTCACAAAACATCTATTTCTCGGGAAATGGCGCAGAAGGACAACCTGTCACACTAATCGCAGAAAAACCTGGGCAAGTAAAATTCATTGGAAATTCATCACTCACCCTGAATGGAAGTTACCTAAAAGTCAACGGATTTACATGGGAAAATCCGGAAAACAAGCAAACCTTCGTCGTAAAGTTCGATAAAAATGCTTCATTCTGCTCTCTCGAGAATTGCGCCATCACAGGTTTTGAAACACAAGAAGATACAGAGAATGATTCAAAATGGATTTCAATTTACGGAACACACAATTCTATTTCACATTGCACCTTTAATGACAAAAGGAACATTGGTGCCCTATGTGTAGTTTGGCTGGAAGAAGGAAAGGAAGCATACCACCACATCAGTCACAATTATTTTTCACGTCCAGTAACCTTATACGACAAAGGAAAATCCCCTATCAACGGACAAGAAATAATTCGTATCGGCGACAGCAGCCATTCTTTGCAAAACGCATATTGCCTGGTTGATTCAAACTATTTCTATCACTGCCATGGTGAAATGGCAGAAATTATATCCAATAAAAGTTGCAAGAATACATATAGCGACAATGGATTTTACGAATGCAAAGGAACTTTAACTCTGCGTCATGGCAATGACTGTCTTGTAACCGGAAATTATTTTATCGGAAACAATATAAGTCAAACCGGAGGTGTACGTATCATTGGTGAAAATCACGTAGTAGAAAATAACCGATTTGAGACCTTGGGAGGAGAAGGTTACAAATCTGCACTATGCATCGTACGAGGACAAGAAAATAATCCATTGAATGGTTATGCCCCTGTCAAAAATGCCATTATCAGAGATAACATATTCTTAGATTGTAAGTTATCCATGCACATTAATTACAAAGGGACTTCATCACAATCCCTAGCTCCTATAAGCACTCAAATCAACCACAATACAATTATTGCGATAGATTCCAACAGCTATGTAATAAAATACGAGTCTTCATCTCCTGAAGCAGAAATCTCATGGAACAGCAACAACATATTTGGAAAAATTTCAAATGACATATTCCATCTTATAATATCCCAGACAAAGCCACTGGATATTTCATCTACTCACAACATGAATAATATCAAGCTTTCTGCTGGAACATTTCCCAACTTCTCTACAGAAAATTAATATTCCCTCAGAAATTAATGAAAATTGCATTTTTCAATTTGCCTCGACACGAACGTGACGAGGTCTTGACACGTTCGTGATGATATCTCGTCACGTTCGTGTCAAGATATTGACAGCTACGTGTCGAGGTATTTTTGTATAGTCAATCATATGCAATCGTATTACGTCACCATAAAAAATGGGAATGCACACAACGATACACTCCCATCTCACCCTAAAACCAATCTTAACACCTATAAAAGCGACATCTCTATTTGATCTACATACGAATCTTTTATCTGTAAATATGAATATCTCCTCCCCTACTTTCAAATGCCAATACTCCATTAACAGAAGCTTTTACTGTAAATTTTTCCAAACCACACTGAACATTCCATAATCCTCCTTTCAAATCAGTAATTATCACTTTATACAACTTAGAATCTTTACCTATGCTTAAAGTAATCTCTTCATCATTTATACCAAGCGCTAAATTCTGAGCAACTATATTGTTTCCTATTTCTACCGCAACATATTTACCCTCTTTCGAATAAGACTTCTTTATCTTCATGGGAGTTTTATTGACTTCCATCACCTGAAGTACATTCAAAAAGTTATCAACCTTCGATGCTTTTTTAGGTGAAAGCTCAACTCTCCATCTGCCTGCATCCTCCTGACTTACTGTCCCATAATTATATCCATCAACCCAATATTCTTTTCCAGAACCACCTACTAGCGTTATATCGGCATTGTCGCTTTCTGGCAATAAAACAGTCGTAACCAGTTTTCCATTTCTCCCTCTTTGAGTATTTGTACTGAAAATCATACCTCCTTTTATTTCTGGTTTATGCTGAGTATGAAGAAGCCACGTTTTTTTAAAAGAAGGATTAGACGATATTACCCGGTCTAAAACAATCAGACTTCCTGGCATACCTTTGGTTTTATGATTTAAAAATACAAAACTCCGCCTTACTTGCTCCACCTTCGACGGATAATCAGCTAAAAAAGAAGGAACTTTATAAGCTCCTGTAATATCTCCTTTGAAATAGGTATAATCTGGTACATCACCCGAAGCTATCTCATGCGCCAGAATAGCAGCCGAAGGGCCTGCCTTAAACATTTCCTCACTATTATCCCATGCTTTAGAAGATTTAAAAAACTGCCCCCCATCTCTGGCTTTAGCTTTTTCTTTCCATCCTCCAACGGGTTTAGGCTCATCAGGGTCATAAATAAGCAATGAGTTATGTGCTATGGTCCGAGAATAATAGTTAACGTAATTCTCTTTTCCCCAACCGTTATCGGCATCCTTTCCTTGATAAATACCAGAATCAAGCGCAAGATGACCTTTATAATAAATACTAAAATGACCTAAATCCATGTGATTATGATTTTGAGTAGAATATTCACGCATATTCATCAACACAACCATAGTTTCTGAGTCATAATCTGTTTTCCCCATATCCCAACCTGTACGAGCAATCATAATACCCGCAGGAGACGGAAAAAATCTTGACAGTGGAGCTTTAGTAATCGGACAAGATGGAAAGCCCGGATTATGATATATAAAAACCCTGGCACTTTGATGAGCAGATTTCATAATCATCTTACGAGAAATATCCTGCAGAAAAGAATCTCCCGACAAATTTGCTGACAAGTAAAATAATTGACTGTTTCCCATCTCTACATGATTATGACAATCTCCTTCCGGCATTCCATCCATATCTGAAGCCTGAGGTATCATTCCATAAACAGACCTATAAGCCATTTTAAATATATCCGGATTATAAGGACTTGCATTTAACTTAGTCAAAATAAAATGTTGAAGCAATTCATTAGAACCTCTTACATGTATATATTGTGCTCCCTGATGATGAGTTTCTGATGGTATCATTCTGTTTCTTGATGGAGCAAACCCTTCGGTCTGCTCCTTATATGCCATCTCAAACAAATCTTGTTCTTCATCAAATATAGCTATTCCCATAGCCAAAGACACTGTAGGCGCATACTCTCCATAATGCCCAGACAAATACTGTTTTTTACTCCCATCAGGTATTCCATATTCAGTAAGCCTGCAAACTTGTTTCATATATTTTATCAGATTGCGCTTATCATCAAAAGAAAGCAAATCATAACACCAATCATACACCATTGCCGCTCCAAAAATAGCTTCATACGTTTGAAGATTATAATGATAATCTTTTTGTACAGTCTTGCGATGAGCTGAATACGAGGATAAATAATTTAACGCAACTTTCACAGCTTGTAAACCATCTTGTTTATTGGTAGTAAGCAGATAAGACAAAGCTAGTGCTTCCATTTTTTGCCGCACTTTTTCATCAGGCTTATCTGTAAAAACCACTCCATCTATCTCATAGGATTTTTGCCTGTTAAACGTACACCGGAGTTCGTCAAAATCCGGATGTGTAAATCGCTCTTTCAAGTCATCTATTTCATTACTTTTTACCAATAATCTTGGATGCTTTGGCAATGGATAGTGAACTTTACAAGTATCTGTAATATTTATTGAATCTCCAGAAACAACACTAAACACTAAATTATACTTCTTCAAACTTAACGAATCTGTCAGTTGGTCTTTTCTTATCAACACTTCTATTCTCAAACCACTATTATTAGTTGTTTTTTCAAGATTGTAACTATGAATCAAAAATGGAGTGTCATTTTTAATATAAATCTCCGCCAAATCAGGTTGACCAATTTTACATTTAAGGTCAATTTTATATATCCATAGATAATCTCCACAAGACATGTAATCTCCCGTCTTTAAGATTTCCGTTTTATCAACAATCTCACTATTACAAGCAATTAAAGAATTACAGCTATAATAAAAAGGGCAGAAAACATATAAGATAAGCAGGATTTTTATTCTAATATTTTCCATAATCAAATAATTTTTAATCTGTATTGGTTTACCAATTGCAAATATATTATATATTTAGAGTAATAAATAGTACCTGTCAATATTTATACAAAATTAACCGTCAACCATAAATTTGTATTATTTCAAAAGCTAAAAATTTATTACAAACAAATTCTATATTATTCAAACAACAAAACCAAAAGAAATTACTTATATTTGTTAGTCTAAAACCTTGTACTAATTCTCAAAAATTAAACTATGAACAAAAAACTATCATGGCTACTGCTTTCCACTCTATTGGGAGGAGCCGTACTAACCGGATGTTCGGAAGAAAATCCAAAACCGACAAACGGAGAAGGTGATCAGAATCCCACATCGAAGAACCCCACAGAACTCTATTATGCCAACATGTTCGGCAAGGAAGCTATGAGTACCTACTATTACTGGAATAAGGAAATCAGTAGTGACCTGGACAACTGGAACATCGAGACCAACAATGACCCAATCGGCACCGTTGACCGGATAAAGGTACCACCAAGGGGATAAATACATTGACAAATGGTCCATGCTCACCGATGACATGGCTTCCTTCAACAGCAGTGTGGAAGGTGTTTCGACTACATTTGGATGGAATCTGACCTTTTACCTGGTAGAAAAAGAAACGAATCAATATGTAGCAGTAGTAAACTTCGTTCATGAAGGGACTCCTGCCGCAAAAGCAGGATTTAAACGAGGAAACATTATCCTTTCTATAAACGATGAAAAAATCACCCCCGACAACTATGCGGATTTATACTACAAACCTACCTTAAAGGTTTCCCTCGGAGAACTGAAAGAAAATACCATCGTCAGCCAGAACAAGTCAATAGAGCTAACAGCCGTCAACATGTACGAGAATCCCATCATCTGTGACTCCATATATGAGTTTAACGGGAAAAAAGTGGGCTATCTGGTCTATACCGGATTTGACCTGAAATCCATCAATCCACTGATTGAAATTGGGAAAAAGTTTAAAGCAGAAGGTATAGAGGAACTGGTTTTAGACCTCCGGTACAACGGAGGAGGTTATGTTATTACTGAAAATGTGTTAGCCTCCATGTTTGCTCCGCAAGAAGCTGTCAGCAGCAAGAAAGTATTCGAAAAAGAAATCTACAACAGCTATTTGAGCGAAATCTACCAGAAACAAGGAGAAAATCTGGAAACCCGTTTCACCACAGAATTCAATTATCCGGAAGTGGAAGTCAATGCAAGCACCAAAGATGCCAACATCGGATTGAAAAAAATCTACGGATTAATCGGCTCCGGATCGGCATCCGCATCCGAAGCACTGCTTGGCGGACTAATGCCTTATACAAACGTTCGACTCATCGGCACACAGACACACGGCAAGTACTGCACTGGGTGGATGCTCAGCGCAGAAGAGATGTACGAGAAATGCCCACAAGAACTGAAGAACTGGGGAATCTATGTAATGGTCAGCATTTACCAGAATGCCGATGGAAAAACTCCCTGTATGCCTGATGGACTCATCCCGGATATCCAAATTGAGGATGACCCGATACAGGCTTATCAAATAGGAGACGTCAACGAGCCTCTCTTGAAACAGGCACTTATGGAAGCCGGACGTTCATACGAAACTAACGGTGTACACAGCCGTAGTGCGGCTTCCCCACACTTCAAGGCACTCCCGCCTGTAAAAACACCACTCTTTGGAAAACGTATCCAGCTGATTCCATCATTCGTTTCTTCACACTCCAAATAATGGTTCAATAAAAAAGTTCGTCAGATGCTTTTACGGAGTCTGGCGAACTTTTTTTATACAATCATCTATGATTCAAACACAGTCTCATTCTTCCCATACCAGATAAGCAGACACCAGCCAATGATTCAATTCATCCTTATTTACAGGCTGGGCTTCAGGTATGCTGACAGTAAATGTGTGCTTTCCTGCTTGCAAGTCTGGAAGCTCAATTACCTCCGGCAATACATCCGACCCGGGACACCAGTTAGAACGCGATAAATCAGAAGATGCCAATGGTTCCTCTACCTCCTTTGTCTTGTAACCTTCCTCACTAATATAGGCCGCCAGACGTTTGATAAGCCAAACACCAGTAGCCGGATTGAAACGACGGAAAGAAGCACAGTCATCTCTCCAAGGAACAAAACTATAAACCTCTTTTCCATCCACGGAAAGGATATTGCGCTTCTGCACAAATTCATCACCACCGGAATGTCCTCCATGACCGGTTACAATGTATTTCAAACGCACATTCTTCGCGTTCTTCGGAAGCACAAAATCAGTAGAAACAGATTTACGGGCAAAAATGTCCGGATAAGACTGACCGATATAATATACCGTATTCATCAGAGGTTCCACATGACGGCGGACAAGCTTTTCACATGTTACCGGAGTTTCCTTGATTTTCAACTCCATGCTGGCCACATACCCTTCTTTTGTCCACGTGTCAATAAAGATACCGACATACACTTCACCTTTAAGGGCCGAATATAAATCGGTAATGTCCTGCTCCCATTGCACACATTTCTCCCACTTAGGAATATAAACCGGACGACGCTTGCTGGACAAAGAATCATCATCTTCACTGAAATGCCCTACCCCGAAAGGTGTCATGAAACGCATCAGCTCTATTGTAGGCAAATAGTCCTTTCCCGGTACAATTCCAATCATATTTTCCAGTTTCAAACTGTCTATTTCCGGAAATTTTCTCTTTCCCTGTGCAATACTCAGCAAATTCACAGCCGAATTCTTGGGAAGCACAAAACAAGAACCGGACTTATCCCAACGGTCACCATTAGAGGCTACGGTCACCTTCAAGCTGACTGTCACATCCCGCTGGTAATCGGGAACCTGAATCTTCTTCAAAATAATACGACCGTTCACCAGGTGAATAACTCCATCCGCACCCGCTGTAGAATACCCTGCATAGGTATCTGGTACAAAATGAATATTCTCCTTGTCAAATACCGTCAAATTCAAATCTCCTTTTGCAGGAAGTTCCTTATGTCCTGCCGCACATACGTTCAACGCCACGAATAAGGAAACAAACATACTAACTATCTTCATATACTCATTTTATTATTTTGCTACTTCAAAACCTCTTTTATCCAAATAAGCCTTAAACTTATGCAAATACTCTTCGTCCGGCCCGTCAAAGAAGGAAACCCCTGAAGCTCCATTATTGAAAGCCTCATCCAATGCCTGCTCAAAAGTTTTCTTAATATCAGGGAACATCAATCCGGCATAAATTTTAGCCCGGCCATTAATCGTCTGTACACTTTCCTTCACCGAACATCCAATCCACTCCGGTCCTTCATAATAAAAACCATTGTAAATCATCGGGAAGTATGCATCGAGCGACCACTGTCCCCAATCCTGACGCACCATTTTGCGAGCCATAGAAGGTCCCGGGAATACCGCAGCAGAGATACGTTTGCCATCTGCCTTGATGGTCTGCGTAATCTTATTGACCACACGTGTAATGGCATCCAGACGGAAATTTATCCATGACTGGTCTTCCATCGGATACTTCAATTCCAGCGGGTCTTTTCCGGTCTGCTCCCTAAACATCTTCCGGCATACCTCACAATAACAATAATCATATTCCGGCAATTCAGAAGTCTGCTCAATTCCGTAATTCTTCCACAAGCTCACCGGTAACACTACATCTGGGAAACGCACATAATCCAAATGCACTCCATCCACATAAGGCAGATTCGCTTCTTTCAGGTAATCTGCAGCCAAATATTCAGCCACACCTTCATGGTTCGGACACAAGAAGCGGTAATAATCTACATAAGCAGGTTTGTCATAGCATGACTCCCCTTTACGGTTCACGGCAAACCAGTCGGGATGTGTCTCACGCACTTCTCTGCGGTTCATGGTCCATTTCCAATAATGCGCCTCCAGACCCGCTTCCTTACACATCCGGTAAGTAGCCTCATCATAGCCTTCAAACATGACTCCACTGATGCCGCATTCTTTCATCAGAGCAAAGTATTTCTTATAGTACGCATCTCCCTTTTCCTCATTAATGCGCATCCATACCCAGTTCTTTACCTGACGGGGAGTAATGGCTTCACGAGTAAACCTACCGTTATGGTCTACCACATAACGTACTTTTTCTTCAGGCACGCTTACTGACATACAGAATGTACGCTGTGTAGCCTCTACCAAGATTTCAGCACCAGCGGGCAAGTCCTTCAATTCCGCCTCGGTCAGGAAGAAATTCTCTTTGGAACGAATGTAATTATTCTCCTTGGCATAATTATCCAATTGTGCATAGAACATAGCCCAAAGCAACTTATAGGCAGCCATATTGTAAGGATACTTGAAGGAATCAGTACCCTTTCCTACCACCCTATCCGACAGATACAAGAACCCCCATCTGTCGGGCATATGCATATCGATGCGTCCGGTAGGCATCCATACCCAGTTTTCTTCACGCTGTCCAGGCTTCAACCACTGTACACGTGAGAAGTTGATACGCCAGCAGTTTCCAGCCTGAGCCGGATTGGAGAAATTCACTGTCAACGCTTTATGAGGAATAGCCATCTCCACACTCCACTGTTTGTCCTTATCTTTCGACTTGTTCAAGGTTCCTTCACGATGAATAGCCAGCTGAAGTCCCGGACAATCCCACTGAATCATAAAATTACCCCCCGAACGGTAAGGTTTGTCCAGCATCAAGTCAAAAATAACTTCCTTCGCATTGGTTTCTATTTCAAAGTAATTCTGCCCGTCTCCATCCGGATCCAGGAAAACTTCAAAGTCATTGTCATAATAGATAATCGTATCCCGCTGACTGAGTTTCGCCTTGATGTCATCCTCCTGCAACACGGCTCCTACATAGAGATAATTATCATCCCACAACATTTTGGCAGAAGTATCATAACAAGGTTTGGCAAATCCTTCCCCACTTATATCTACAAAAGAAGAAGTGGACTGCGCCTTTTGCCAGTCTGCCTCATTCAGTTTTCCATCTACTTTAATTTTTCCATCCACACGATAGCATACATAGCCTTCGGGAAGCGTCAGCATACGTTCATACTTTTCATACAACCCCTGCCCCCAGAGCTGTCCTGCCATTGCAAATGCAAACAAACTACCTATCAATTGTTTTCTCATAATCAGTTTTTTTCATTAATTACTTTCAATAACTTGTCCCGCTCCCCGATACAATTTGACCGGTCCGTCCAACAATACGGCAATTACCGTAATTTGTGAATCAAGCACATGATCGGGCACATCAATATAAAGATTACCAGGCACCTCACTCCAATAGTTCTTATTATACACCTTATAAGACAACATAGAACCATTGCCTACCACCCATACCCGGTTGACTTTATTCATCAGCCCTTTCACTTCAATGGGGCCATTAGGCTTATAAGGTAAATAAAGATACAAAATATCTCCCCCTTTATTCAGTGTTGTATATCCCTGGAAGTGTTCTGTCGGGATACCGGCACGCGTATCATAAATCGCCTCCTTATGCTTTTTCGTCCAACGTCCGAACTCTTTCAAGATAGCTACCTGCTCTTCCGGAATCGTACCGTCCTCTTTCGGACCGATGTCCAGCAACAGATTTCCTCCCATACTCAGGCAATCCACAAAAGTCCGCAATAAGATATAAGGAGACTTATAGTTGGTATCCGTATGCTGATAGCCCCACGAATCATTCATCGTCATACACAACTCCCAATATTTATCTTCCGGACGTACAATAGGAACTCCCTGCTCCGGCGTAGCATAATCTCCATATCCCTGGATACGCGAGTTGATAATTACATTCTTATTGTCCGAGCGCAACAAATCCACAATTCCTTTAGAGTTCCATGCCTCCGCAGTCTGCTCCCAGTCACCATCAAACCAATACAAGTCCGGCTTCCAAGTCTTGTTCAACTCCGCCAATTGTGCCATATTAAAATTCACGAAACGTTTCCAGCGCACGGAGTCATTCGTATAACGCACTTCCGTACGTGTCATGTTCGGATAATCAGGATGCGACCAGTCCAGTAAGGAATAATAGAATCCCAACTTCAGTCCCTGCTTGCGGACTTCTTTTACAAAAGGACTGATCAAATCCCTTTTAGCCGGCGTACATTTTACCGTACTCAGCTCACCCGCCTTTGTATCCCATAAAGCCATTCCATCATGGTGTTTCGTCGTAATCACCGTATAACGGGCTCCACTCTCTTTTATCAAGTCCACCCAAGCCTTAGGATCATACTTCGAAGCAGTAAATCCATCCTTCTGGCTCATGTATTCCTCATACGGCAGGTATTTATTGAAGAAAGACCAGCTTTCGGAAACCCCCTTCACCGAATAAATGCCCCAATGAATAAAAATACCCAACTTGGCATTTGAGAACCACTCCATCCTTTTTTCTTTCTGAACGTCTTGTGGTGATTTTTCCGACACTTGTCCGATAGTAGAAGTGACAATGCTCAAAGATAACAATGCTACAAATAATCGTTTCTTCATAACAACCAATTACTGCATTCTTTATTTATATAAAAAATAGATTTGTATACACAAAAAAATAGCCTAACAACCATTTCTTACGCAGATTATATCTGCAAACAGGTTGTCAGGCTATTCTTTTAAATATTATTTCTGACTATACGCCAATGACCACCACAATGGAACCATCGTAGTATTAGCACCACCTAATAATTCCAATGCGTGCTTATATTCCGTTGGATTTGCATTATCAAGCGTAGTCGGGTATCTCATACGCTGCGGATAATACTGCCATTTCTGTCCAGATTTCCATGATTCCGGATCCCACTCAGTCATATCAGTGCCTGTCATCATTTTTTCATTTGCTATAATGTCAAAGAATGGCAAGCCTACACGACGATAATCAGACCAACACTCTTGCACCAAATATGGCAATTGAGCAATGTATTTTTGAGTAAATATTTTTGATAAATGATCATTCAACTGATTACCATACAATGTACGAGTTCCATCTGGATACTGATATTGAACAGTTCCTTCCTGATCTGTATAACCATCAACATACTTCATTGTCACAGAAGAAGCAGGATCTGTATGATTATATGCCACAGAAGTACCTACGCGATTATACTCTCTCGAACTAATATAATCATCGTAATACTGAGAAACGCCAAAATGAATAAAGCTCAATTTAACAGCTTTATTATAAGCATTTTCTGCAGTAAGACCACCAACTTCACCCGGTGTAACCCACTGACGTTCCAAGGCCTCAGCAACAAGGAAATAAGTTTCCCATGGACCGAAGTAAACCATCTTTTCCTTTGCATCTCTAGCCTGAGAACCCAATATAGGATAATTATTCAAACGTGCACTACTACTATTAGGCAACTCGTTCTTAGACATAGAAGGCGAAAAACTAGTTGTTGTACCAGCAGGTATACCATTCCAAGAATACGTACCATCTATCTTTATGGTATCTGTCTCGTCTTCAAAAGAAATAAGCCCAAAAGTACCTTTATATTTTTTCACTTCAGAACCTATATCAATCGTATTATCTGCATTTGAATCATAAGGTAAATAATATAATTTCAATGCACGAGGATCCAAGTTTTCAGGAAGTCCGTCCATCCAATATCCTTTAGTCGGATTATCAGTATTCAATACAAAATGCTTCTCAAAACGCTTTCCTAAATAATCAGCATCTTTTATGTAACTTGCTGCAATATCAGGGCGTTGTTCTTGAATAGAAATTCCTCCTAAGTTAGTCATCAAATTAGCCAAAGTACCAGACAAACAATGCTGATTATAAGAGCGGGTATACGGACCAGAATAATCATCCCATCCATTATTCTGCACAATTTCCATAATATCCGCATCTTCACTGATTGTCTTACTCAAATCAGCAGCTGCATCCTTAAACTGAGCTACAGCTTTAGCATACATTTCAGGATCCCTATCTTTCAGATTGCTCAAACGCATAGACAAACGCATTCGCAATGAATTGGCATATTTCACCCATTTTGTGGCATCGTACCCAAAATAAGGGTCACATTTTGCCTGATCTTCTGTTGGTTCAACAGATACATCTATCGCTTTTACCGCATCAGCTAATTCATCCAATATATAATTGTATGTATCCTTCTCGCTGCTATATACAGGATTCAATCCCCCCGTCAAATCTTGAGGTAAAGCACAAGGACCAAAACTATCAGCAAACTGTGCTAACAAATATGCACGCCAAATGCGAGCAAACTGCTTCATATTCGGATAAAATTTCTGATCGACCACCTCATCCGGATGAGTTTCAGCTATTTGAACAGCCAGTGTCGCATTATTTATAGAAAATGCAATTGCTGGATAGTAAAAAGAGCTGATATAATCATCATCATAATTACCAATAGACAGATGTTTCTTCTCTGTAAGAAAACGAGCACCTTCTCCCCAGTTATAAACGTATACACGTTCACCTGTACTAGGGTCCATCTGAATCTTGCTAAAAGACTGATTCAAGGCAAAGTAGGATTTAACAGATCCTAATTGTGTCTTAGAAGGGTCTGTATTCACCTCATCAAAATCAGAGCAAGAAGTTAATCCTAAACTGAATAGGCTTAACCCTAAAAATAATTTATCAATCGCTTTCATTTAAAATTCTTTTTTTGATTAGAAACCAAGAGTAACGTTAAATAAATAAGAACGTGATGTAGGAGATGCACAGTTCTCAAAACCTGTAGCATTAGTATTTGTGATAAATACAGCTTCAGGATCTATGCCATTCATATCACTGTAAATCATCCATACGTTATTCACAGAGAAACCTAATTTCAACTGCTGGAAAATAGTCTTCTTTAACATAGATGATGGGAATGAATAGTTCAACGCAATATTACGCAAACGAATATTGGTTGCATCATAAATATTTGCTTCTCCAATACCAGTATTACCTGTACCTATAGCCTGCCAATAATCCTGCTGAGAAACCTTTATTGTACTAGGAGCGTATGTTCCATCTTGCTGGGCAATTACACCATCCACTACAAAATTCTCACGCATTCCACCCGGTGCTGTACATTCTGCACGGCCGGCAATCTGTAATGCATAATTAGTATAAGAATAAATATCACCGCCTAAACGTCCGTCAATCTGGAAGCTCAAAGCAAAGTTCTTATATCTAAAGCTATTGTTCCAACCTAACATACAGTCGGCCTGCTGGTCACCAATCTTCTCAGAAACCCCTGTAGACTGAGGCAAACCAGCTTTATTTAATAATAACTTACCATAATACGGACTATTTTCATCCGTTACACGCATAAACTTGGTACCCCAAATCTCACCATAGTTACCACCCTGCACAGCGTAAACTTTTAATTCAGCGGCACCACCTAATTCATATTTATCAACTCCAGGAGCTAATTCAATAACCTTGTTGTTATTCTTAGAGAAGTTGAACTGAGTATCCCAACTAAAATCATTTGTTTCAATAGGACGTGCATTAATCATCAACTCAATACCTGTATTCTGAATATTACCTGCATTAATCTTACGAGATTTGTATCCAGACATATTATCCATCGGAATATTCATCAACTGACGCTTTGCATTTGATTTATACCATGCCACATCAAATCCTAAACGATTATTGAAGAATTTCAATTCCAAGCCGGCTTCCCATGAAGAAATCAACTCACTTTGCACTGTTGAATCATAATAAGTTTCAAGAGGCTTACCTGTTGTATTACCATTAGGGTCGGAAGATATTTCATAATAATTATACAACTGATACGCATCCATATCATTACCTACTTGAGCAAAAGAAGCACGTACTTTAGCATAAGTAAACCATGACGGCATCATCTTATCCATTTTTCCAACCATATCACTGATAATCCAAGAAGCTGAAATTGATGGATAGAAGAAAGAACGATTTTCCTTACTCAAAGCTGAAGACCAGTCATTACGGAAAGTTGCATCCAAGAATACCCATCCATCATAGTTAATACCCAATGTACCATACAATGAATTAATTTTCTTGTGATTGTAAGTTTCCTTAAAGTTACGGTCATTCTTACTACTATTCAACAAGTTAAACAAATTTGGAACTGTAAGTTTGGTTGCATCACCTTTTAAGCCAGTGGTTTTTCTTTCCATCAAGTTTCCACCAAAAGTCATTGTACCACCAAACTTATCAATCAAATGGTCTTTCTGAGCGCTAATCAAAAAGCTGAAGTTATTTTCATAAAACTTCTTTTCTTCCAAGCTATATTGGCTATTACCATTATTACGATTACTTCCAGCATATAGCTTGTTATTGCTTTCTGTATTATACATATCGCTACCCGCTTTGATTTCCGCATTCAACCAATCTGTGAATTTATACTTCAAAGAAGCATTCATCAAAAAACGGTTACGAGTATCATGGTTCGTATTATACAGTTCAGCCCAATAAGGGTTCATTCCACTATTATTATACCAATTAATTTTACCTTCATCAGTCAAAGGATTGCTATAATCACGAATATCCATTGAAGAAGGCAACTGGTAAATAGTGCGGAACATATTCTGATCGTTTGAACCTGTCATTGGTCGGTTATCTGCATTCGTATTGATATACTGTACCTTTGCATCCAAACTCCAGCGATCATCCTTACCAAATGTATAAAAAGCACGCAAAGTCAAGTTTGTACGATCCAATGTAGCTCCAGGAATCTTGCTTGAATCATCCATTCGGTTCAAAGACGCATAGATAGATGTCTTATCATACTGCTGAGAGAAAGAGATACTTTCCGTCAAATTAAGACCAGTCTTGAAAAATGCGTCTACGTTATCATAATACTGCATCACGCGTTTTTGTCCGTTGAAGGTATATTCACTTCCCATAGCAGGTCCCCAGCTATTGGATGTTTCTGTATTATATGCACCATTATCACCTTGACCAAATGATTTCTGCATCTTAGGATTCATGAAAATCGTTTCTGCAGAAACTGATCCAGAAATGGTAATACCTAAACCTTCACGTTTAGTACCTTTTTTTGTTGTAATCAAAATAACACCATTACCTGCACGAGATCCATAAAGTGCGGCAGCAGAAGCACCTTTCAAAACGGACATTGATTCAATATCTTCCGGATTAATATCTGAAAGACCATTACCCATATCCAAAGACGGATTATAAAAGTCCGCATTATCTGCACCGGTAAAGTTATCCATAGGAACACCATCAACCACAATCAACGGCTGATTCGTACCTGTTACAGAGTTTGCACCACGCAACTGAATTTTTGAAGATCCACCAGGTCCATTACTAGAACGAATAATTTGCACACCTGAAATCTTTCCAGACAAAGCATTGGCAAGATTTGTTTCACGAGCCTCAACCAAAGATTCTCCTTTTACTTCCTGCATTGCATAACCCAAAGCTTTCTTTTCACGCTTGATACCCAAAGCAGTCACCACTACTTCCTGAAGAACCTCGGTATCATCAGACATTTGAATAGTTCCAAGATCTGATACAGCTTTTAACTGTTGTGTCTTATAACCTATATAAGATAATTCAAGTGTAGCTCCAGAAGTTACTTGCAAAGTAAACTTACCATCAATATCCGTAATCGTACCATTTGTAGTACCAACTTCAAGAATACTTACACCTATCAAAGGCTCACCTTGAGCGTCAACAACTGTACCTTGAGTGGTAATTTTAGCAGACTGTTGTAGTATAGATGCATCCACTGACTTTTCAGGAGCAGCCCATACAGTTCCCCATCCGGAAACAACCAACAATAAAAACATTTGTGAAAACCTACCAATTCTCATAAATTAATTAGATTAATGATATAACTTAGAATTAGAATTTATTATTCAAAAAAAGACAAGAAGTCAACAAGGCATCAATTAAATATTTAAAAAATATCCATGGCTAATTTTCATAGATATCACATTAAAGTTTACATTTATAAAATTATTCATAGTGCAAATATAGATATATTTTAATTAATCCACTCTTTATATATAGAAAAATGAATAAAATTAAATATTATTAATACCGCATAAGTTAAAAAACAAGCAAGGAATCAGAAAGGCTTCACATAGACATACACATTCTAACAATAAAATAAAGAAGTTACAGTTTAAAGGTATGACAACATCCGTTACATCCAAGTTTTTTTGAACAAAGATTCTTTTTCTAAAAAAGTGCGACGCTACAACAAAACAGAACCAAAAATAATATACAAAAGGGCACAAAAAAAACTCCGCCAATTGGCGGAGTTCTATCAGAAAGCGGAAGCTGGGGGATTCGAACCCCCGGTACGGTTACCCGTACGGCAGTTTAGCAAACTGCTGGTTTCAGCCACTCACCCAAACTTCCAGTAGCTGATGTAGCGCATACGGGAATCGAACCCGTGTTTCAGCCGTGAGAGGGCCGCGTCCTAGGCCACTAGACGAAAGCGCCATTCTCTTTCCTAATTACAGAAGCGGAAGCTGGGGGATTCGAACCCCCGGTACGGTTACCCGTACGGCAGTTTAGCAAACTGCTGGTTTCAGCCACTCACCCAAACTTCCAATCTTCTTTGGGAACGCATCTTCTCTCAAATGCGGTGCAAATATAGAGCGACTTTTTGAGTTGTGCAAACTTTTGCAAAGATTTTTTCGCAAACACACCTTTCCCATAACCTGTTTCTATAGCCTATACTACTTTGTAATTAATGCAAAATAATAATATACCACAAAATAGGTATTGTACAACACAAGGTTTTTCACTACCTTTGCACTCGGTTTAGAGAACCACATTTACATAACTTTTTAATATTTCAAATTTATGGCAATGAATTTTAAAGAAGGCCGTTGGAACCATGAAATCAACGTCACCGATTTCGTAAAGACAAACATTACGCCTTACGAGGGCGACGCTTCATTCCTGGTCGGTCCAACTGAACGTACAAAAGTTGTTTGGAACAAATGTTTGGAAGCTTTGGCTGAAGAACGTGCAAACAATGGTGTACGCTCGCTCGATCCGTCCACAGTATCAACCATCACTTCTTTCGCACCGGGATATATTGATAAGGAAAATGAAGTCATTGTCGGCTTGCAGACTGACGAAGTGTTGCGCCGCGCAATCAAACCTTTTGGAGGTATCAAGGTAGTAGAAAAAGCTTGCCGTGAAAACGGAGTAGAAGTTGACCCGAAGGTTAAAGATATTTTCACTCATTATCGCAAAACTCATAACGACGGAGTTTTCGATGCATACACAGAAGAAATCCGTTCTTTCCGTTCACTTGGTTTCTTGACAGGACTTCCCGACAACTATGCACGCGGACGAATCATCGGTGACTACCGTCGTCTGGCACTGTACGGTCTGGACAGACTGATTGAAGCTAAACAGAATGATTTACGTCATCTGACAGGCCCAATGACCGATGCCCGTATCCGCCTTCGCGAAGAAGTAGCTGAGCAGATTAAGGCGCTGAAGGAAATCAAGGTCATGGGAGAGCAATACGGTCTTGAACTGGGACGTCCGGCTCACAATGCGCAGGAAGCTGTTCAGTGGGTATATATAGCTTACCTGGCTGCTGTAAAAGAACAGGATGGTGCTGCCATGTCATTGGGTAACGTATCGTCTTTCCTGGATATCTATATTGAATACGATATGGCTCATGGCCTGATTGATGAAGCACACGCTCAGGAATTGATTGACCAGTTTGTCATCAAACTGCGTATGGTACGCCACTTGCGTATGCAGGCTTATACTGACATCTTTGCCGGTGATCCGACATGGGTTACAGAATCCATCGGTGGACGCTTCAACGACGGACGTACAAAAGTAACCAAGACTTCATTCCGTTTCTTGCAGACATTGTACAACCTTGGTCCTTCACCAGAACCTAACTTGACCGTGCTGTGGAGCCCGGAACTGCCGGAAGGTTTCAAGAACTTCTGTGCACAGGTTTCTATCGATACATCTTCTATCCAGTACGAGAACGACGACCTGATGCGTGAAGTACGTAACTCTGACGACTACGGTATCGCTTGCTGTGTATCTTATCAGGACATCGGCCGTCACATCCAGTTCTTCGGTGCACGCTGTAACCTGGCCAAGGCATTGCTGCTGGCTATCAACGGCGGACGCTGTGAAAACACCGGTACACTGATGGTGAAGGATATTCCGGCATTGAGCGGTGATGTATTGAACTTTGAAGAAGTGCTTGCCAACTATAAGAAAGTGCTGAAAGAAATGGCACGCGTGTACAACGAAGCCATGAACATCATCCACTACATGCACGACAAGTATTATTACGAAAAGGCTCAGATGGCTTTCGTAGATACTGATCCGGTCATCAACCTGGCTTACGGTGTAGCAGGTATGTCTATCGCTGTGGATTCACTTTCTGCCATCAAGCATGCGAAGGTAACAGCTCGTCGTAACGACATCGGACTGACAGAAGGATTCGACATCGAAGGTGAATTCCCTTGCTTCGGAAATGACGATGACCGTGTAGACCACCTGGCTGTAGACTTGATTTACTACTTCGACGAAGAGCTGAAGAAATTGCCGGTTTACAAGAATGCCAAACCGACCTTGTCTATCCTGACCATTACTTCAAATGTGATGTATGGTAAGAAAACCGGTGCAACTCCCGATGGCCGTGCCAAAGGTGTGGCATTCGCTCCTGGAGCCAACCCGATGCACGGACGCGACAAGAACGGTGCCATTGCTTCTCTGAGTTCTGTAGCTAAATTGCGCTACCGCGACTCACAGGATGGTATCAGTAACACCTTCTCTATCGTACCGAAATCTTTGGGAGTAGATATGGAAAACCGTATCGAGAACCTGGTAACGATGATGGACGGTTACTTCGTGAAAGGTGCACACCACCTGAACGTAAACGTATTGAACCGGGAAATGCTGGAAGATGCCATGGAGCATCCGGAAAAATATCCTCAGCTGACAATTCGTGTATCTGGTTATGCAGTGAACTTCATCAAACTGAGCCGTGAGCATCAGCTGGAAGTAATTTCACGCAGCTTCCACGAACGCATGTAATTCTTGCATAAAGAGTATATAATTTTAACTGGACACAAACTACCCGGATTTCAGTCTGGTAGTTTGTGTCTATTATTTTTATCCTATCATGATTAGAGTACATTCATACGAATCATTAGGCACTTACGACGGTCCGGGAATACGTCTCGTTGTTTTCTTGCAAGGCTGTAATTTCCGATGCCTTTATTGTGCCAACCCCGATACCATTGACGCCAAAGGAGAAAGTAAAGAAACCGCTCCCGAAGAGATTCTCAAGATGGCTGTAAGTCAGAAACCTTTTTTCGGGAAAAAAGGAGGTATTACTTTTAGTGGAGGAGAACCGACTTTTCAGGCCAAAGCCTTGGTTCCCTTATTCCGCATGCTGAAAGAAGCGGGCATTCATATCTGCGTGGACACAAATGGAGGAATCTGGAACGAAGATGTAAAGGAACTGCTTTCGCTGGCAGACCTCGTTCTGCTTGACGTAAAAGAATTTAATGACGAACGCCATAAAGCACTCACTGCCAGAAGCAATGCACAGACCCTGAAAACTGCTGCTTGGCTTGAAGAAAATCAGAAACCGTTCTGGCTGCGCTATGTATTGGTACAGAAATACAGTTATTTTAAAGAAGACATAGAAGCACTTGGTGAACATTTCAAAAATTATCGCATGATTGAACGGGTTGAAATACTTCCCTATCACACCTTAGGCGTACACAAATACGAAGCTATGAAACTGGACTATCAGTTGAAGGATGTGAAACTCAACACGCAAGTTCAATTGGACGAAGCGAAAGAGTTGTTCGAAAAGTACTTCAAGACAGTTTACGTAAACTAACAAATTAGTTTACAATGCCTTATTCACCCCCAGTACTTCTTAAGAAGTACTATAGTACTTTCAAGCAAGTACTGAAGTACTTCCCCGGCAGTACTACGGTACTTTTTAGGAAGTACTGAGACCATTCCTAACCGCGTAAAACAAAAAGTCACAACTTTTTCTGAAAAAATTTATCATCTCCATGCAGTAATTACATCTATGTTTCATTTATTATACAAACAACAAGAAACAATAAGACTATAATTACTATATGGAAAAAATAAGGTTAGTGAACAGTACCGAGATGGGAAAAGAAAATTCAAAAAGAATTTCCAGTAAACAGCTGGAAGCAAAAATTACAGCTTTCACCATTATATTGGCTGTAATCGTCATGAATATATTGTGGTGGACAGGTACCCAGTTCTTGGAGTTGAACAATAACCACAATATAACAGAAACTGCAAGACCTTTTAGCCAACAGGCCATGCAGCACAAATAACCCTTTTCAAGGAAAAAGGCAAAAAAAGAAGTCCTGGCACCTCAACTCAAAATGCCAGGACTTCTTTTTTGTATTCTATTTGCATCTACAGTAACAAGACTGTCAGTTCACGAGCTCCATGTGCTCCCATTACCAACGCCTGTTCAATATCTGCAGTTTTTGAAGGACCTGAAATGAAAACGCCGTAACCATACTCTCCTGTATCTATTTTCTGATAGGCCTCGTGCATGTTGTTTACCAGATTTTTCCGGTCAAGCAGAAGAATTAAAGCTTCAGAAATAAAATACACCGCACGCTGTTCCACATCCTGCTGCACCCAGACAGCCCCATTCTCACACACTCCGATACGTCCGTCTACTACAGCCAGGTCTGTACCATCCAAATCGGCAGAAGCAGCCACATCATCAGGATGAAAAGTGGCACAAGTAATATTCTTCAGATTGGAAGCGATGCGTTTGGCATCCGGATACAATTTACGAACCAACTCGTTGACATCTTCTCCCTCATTGACCGTCACCACACGTCCACCGACCTCTGCCACAACCTTACAGAATTGTGCTACCGGATCAGCGTACGTAATTGCCCCTTGTTCCAATGCAGACAGATCCGGCTTTTCATAACGTACTCGCGTATTACGACGTATGTTCTGCAATATATCTTCTCTACGACTCATAGCTTCCCTATTTTACTTTACCCTTTTTCCACATTTCATTAAAACTTTCCTTGGCAAACTGTGGCATTTCATGTTCTTTTCCCCAGTCATTCAATCCATTGTACACCAATGAACGAGGGAAAGAATTCACCCACGATGCCCGTGCCAGAGCCAAATTAAATAAAGACGGATGTTCCATCAGCACTTTCATTCCACCCGACATCAAACGCTTGGACGAGCTGGCTACTCCCAAGCCATCCAGTTTCTGTCTCCAACGATAAATCTGGTCTGCCAAATCTACTTTCGCCGGACACACATTCTGACAAGAGTAACACAAAGAGCACGCCGACACATTATCATAATAGTGCAAAGGCGCTTTCAGCATTCCCAGGTTAATGCCAATCGGACCTGGAATAAAATAGGTATAAGAATATCCGCCAGAACGACGATACACCGGACATGTATTCATGCAAGCTCCGCATCGCAAGCAGTTCAATGTCTTTACATGCTCCTGATCAGCCAGAATATTACTACGCCCGTTATCTACGATAATGATGTGCAGTTCACCTCCTTTGCGGGGTTTACGATAATGCGAAGTATAGGTCGTGATGGGTTGTCCGGTACCAGAACGTGCCAGCAAGCGGGTAAATACGCCCAGTGCCTCACGGTCGGGTACAATCTTTTCCAACCCGAAAGCTGCAATCTGCAATTTAGGCTGCGAGGTACCCATATCCGCATTACCTTCATTGGTACACACCACAAACTCACCCGTAGAAGCCACGGCAAAATTAGCTCCTGTCATAGCGGCTTCCGCTTCAATAAACTTATGACGCAGATTCTTACGTGCCGCATGCGTCAAATAAGTCTGGTCATTGTTGCCCGGCTCCGTGCCCATCTCTTTCACAAACAGTTCACCGATTTCTTCCTTCTTGATATGGATGGCCGGCACCACGATGTGACTGGGTTTCTTATGCATCAGCTGAAGGATTCTTTCTCCCAAATCACTTTCCACCACATCAATTCCTTTCTGAATCAGGAATTCATTCAGTCCACATTCTTCGGCCAGCATCGATTTACTCTTGATAAAGCGATGCACATTGTGTCCGTGCAGAATATTATAGATTATAGAACAATACTCATCGGCATCTTTCGCCCAATACACATGGGCTCCGTTTGCCTGTGCGTTCTTTTCAAACTCCTGCAAAAGCAAATCCAGGTGACTGTTGCTGTACATCTTGATGGCAGAAGCCATGTCGCGCAACTGTTCCCATTCCGGTACCTCCCGGCTAATCTTATCTCGTTTGGCACGCATCATCCACAAGGTCTGGTCATGCCATCCCGCCAGTTCCTTATTTTCCTGAAACTTCTCGGCGGTTTTTGAATGTTTCGTACTCATAGTCCTGCAGCTAAAACTTCTACAATATGAATGGTTTTGATAGGCAACTTCTCTCTGGCAATTATCCCGTTCTGATGCATCAGACAGGAGCCATCGGCACCTACGATATATTCTGCACCCGTATCCATGTGACGTTTCACCTTATCACGTCCCATCTGTCCGGATACGGCGTGTTCTTCTACCGCAAACATACCTCCAAATCCACAACACTCATCCGGTCTTTCCGGTTCTACCACTTCAATGTCTTTCACCAAGGAAAGCAAATCACGAAGCTTATTATAATACGGGATATTCAATTCGCTCGGTGAAGAAAGGTGCATCAGGCGCACTCCATGACAACTGTTCTGGATACTGACCTTGTGAGGGAAAGAAGCCTGCAAGGAAGTGGGTTTCACCACGTCATGAATAAATTCGCAGATATCATAAATTTTGCCCTCGCTGGCACAACGATGAGGTTCCTTGGCCAATAACTGTCCATAATGATCACGCACAAATACCACACAGCTGGCCGACGGGCCTACAATGTAATCATACTGTTCAAAAAGACGGTCAAAACGTTTGGCCAACTCTACTGACTCTTCTTCAAATCCTGCATTTGCCATCGGTTGTCCGCAGCAAGTCTGGTCCAGCGGATAATCTACATCCACCCCCAGGCTTTTCAGCAACTTAAAAGAAGCCACTCCCACCTGCGGATAAACGGCATTGATATAACAGGGAATAAATAATCCTACTTTCATATACTTAAAATCTGTTATTCGTCTTCTTTCGAGCAAAAGTAAAAGGTTTTCTCGGGAAATGAAAACTTTATTTCAGATTTTGAAAACGATTTAAACCACCATAACAAAATGTAAAAAATGCGTGCGCCCCGCGAATCACTTCGCAGGGCGCACCCAACTAATAACTAACTTCTTTTACTTTTGTGGTTTACGTAATTTCTATATGACTAACACTGCAAAGATAGGTGTTAAAGGCTGTACCCGCAATACCTAAATGTAGGTATTTTAGAATTAATCCAAATAACGACCTTTCTAAAGATTCATTTTCACTTCACTCAACTCTACCAACTTATTTACGATGGCATAAATGGTCAGTCCGGCGGCCGAGTGAATCTGTAATTTTCGCGTAATGTTCCGGCGATGCGTAATGACCGTATGCACGGAAATATAGAGTTTTTCGGCAATTTCCTTATTGGTCATTCCTCGCACCACACAACCTACGATTTCTTTTTCCCGCTGGCTCAATGAGTCCTGGTCGCTTTCTTCCTCATCCGGCACGTTCATCAGCATCGACACCTTATGCGACAAAGAATCCACGTCGTCAAATAAATTGACCGAATCATCGTAGCCTTTCAACTGGTTGGCATCCACCATCGTGTAAATCAGCGACACGAATTTCATGGCAGCTTCCGGATATTCCTGCTTGAAAGCGGCCACATCGAACCATCCTCCAAATTGAGGGTTTATAATCAGAATTTGTGGAGTATGTGCCTCCATACAATGCTTCAGGCCCTCTTCTGAAGAAACCTCGATTACCTGTACCGGCAAATCAGGCAGACGCCTCAACACAGACACGAGTCCGCTGCGAATAATCATCGACGTATCTGCCACAGCAATGTATATTGTTTCCTGCGGTTTCATTTTATCTCCTTTTCCAACTCCATGATTGCGGGCACGAAAATAAAATCTTCCACCCGGTTGTGCGAAGCCAAATCCTCCTCACAACTAAATATATCGAACAAGGTAGCATTCAGCAGCTGGTTGTCCCCGCCCGACGGATAATATTTGATAATGATATTTTTCAACTCGGTCAGCTTGGCATTGATCTGGTCATGGTGACGGGCAAAAACTCCGATGCTGTAATCTTTCAGCCGTTCTCCCTTCAGCAAATGTTCCACATAAGTAAATACCTTTTCATTCTCATATTCCATGTGCTTGCGTACCTCGTGCACGTATGCATCGAAAAACTTCACAATCAGAAAAGCGACTTCATTCTCCGATGAACAGTCGATTGCCTCTATCAGTTTCCGCCGGATGGTAGGCAACTGGAAATCCAGAAAATAGGAATGAGCCTTTTTAAGGTATTCTACCAGTGCAGGAATGGAAAGTCCCTGCAAATGGTCGTGAATATGATTGCTCTCCTCGCCCAGGAAATTGACCACTATCAGGAATGTATTGCAATCCACCTGATTCATGTCGCACACTTCCTGCACGGACTTGTCACCAAACCCTAATGAGATGCCAAAACGGCTCATCACCTGCAGAAGAGCATAATTCTCACAAATCAAGTCGCCCATCTTGTCGGTGGGTTTATACATTCGCGTAGTATTGTTACACATAAATATCGTATTCATAAATTCACACTGCAAAATAAGAGAATCCTTTCCACACCCGCAATCACCATTTGTAGGTATATTGTCTGAAACATATTTGTCAGGCAAAGATAAGGCAGGCACCGCGTTTCCACCAGCCGAAAATACACAAAAATCCCTAAAGAAAAGAGAGAAAACGAGTCATCGTATCCAGAAAAAAAATACCTTTGTTACATAAACTTTAAAATTATCATATTATGTATACCATACAGACCAACGCTTCCGGCACACGCAGCATGGAAATTTCTGAAAAGCATCTGGAAACCATTGAAAAATATTCACTCTTCCAACAGCTTATTGACAGCAACGGAATTGTGGACGAAACCGTGCTCGACAAACTGAAACTGAACATCCGTTCGCTCATTGCGTCCATGGAAGAAAACAGCAAGGACTTGCTCGACCTGTGCATTGACGTGATTTATCACAACAACATGAAAGCGTTCGGCTTACACCAGCTCATCCTTCTTTATATCAAATGGGAAAGAGAAAAAGAAGAGAAAGAGGAACAAGAAGAAACTGAAGAAAACCACAATTAAAGAAACGCCTTGAAAGAATACAAGCTGACCGACTGGTTGCCTACTACCAAGAAAGAGGCTGAACTGAGGGGATGGAACGAACTTGACGTCATCATCTTCAGTGGAGATGCGTACGTGGACCATCCATCTTTCGGTGCTGCCGTCATCGGACGAATGCTCGAAGCCAAAGGACTGAAAGTAGCCATCATCCCCCAGCCCAACTGGCGCGATGACCTGCGCGACTTCAAGAAACTGGGAAGACCAAGACTGTTCTTCGGCGTATCTGCCGGATGTATGGACAGCATGGTCAACAAGTATACGGCCAACCGACGGCTGAGAAGCGAAGATGCCTATACGCCCGACGGACGCCATGACATGCGCCCGGAATATCCCAGCATTGTCTATACGCAGATTCTGAAAAAACTGTACCCTGACGTACCGGTGGTTTTAGGCGGTATCGAAGCCTCTCTTCGACGCCTGACGCACTATGATTATTGGGAAGAGAAATTACGTCCTTCCATCTTGGTAGAATCAGGAGCCGACCTGCTTATTTACGGAATGGGAGAAAAACCCATTACAGAACTGAGCGAGCGCTTGCTTGAAGTAAAAGGAGAAGTTCATGCTGGAGACTTGCCGCACGACATTCCACAAACAGCCTACCTGATTTCACAGAAAGAGGTAGCCGCTCTGCCAGAAAATCCGAACGGCCAAGGCGACCTGACACTCTATTCGCATGAAGAATGCCTGAAGGATAAGAAAAAGCAGGCACAGAACTTCCGACATATTGAGGAAGAATCCAACCGCTATGCGGCAGCCCGCATCCTTCAGCAGGTAGGAAAGCAGACGGTGGTAACCAATCCACCTTATCCTCCCATGACGCAAGGAGAGCTGGACATGTCGTTCGACCTGCCTTACACCCGCCTTCCGCATCCTAAATACAAAAACAAGCGGATTCCGGCTTATGAAATGATCAAGTTCTCTGTCAACATCCACCGCGGATGCTTTGGCGGATGTGCTTTCTGTACCATCTCGGCTCATCAGGGAAAGTTCATTGTCAGCCGAAGCAAGGAAAGTATTCTCAAGGAAGTGAAAGCCATCGCTGAAATGCCTGACTTCAAAGGGTATCTGAGTGATTTGGGAGGTCCCTCGGCCAACATGTACCAGATGGGTGGAAAAGATACGGCTCTTTGCCGTCGCTGCAAACGTCCGTCGTGCATCCATCCTAAAGTCTGCCCGAACCTGAACACTGACCACCAGCCATTATTAGAGATATACCATGCAGTAGACAGTTTGCCGGGCATCAAAAAAAGCTTTATCGGTAGCGGAGTGCGCTACGACCTGCTTCTGCACCAGAGCAAAGATGCAAAGACCAACCAGAGTACCAAGGAATATACCCGTGAACTGATTACACGCCACGTAAGCGGACGACTGAAAGTGGCTCCGGAACATACCAGCGACAAAGTGCTGTACCTGATGCGCAAACCTCCGTTCGAACAGTTCTACGAGTTCAAGCGTATCTTTGACAAAATCAACAAGGAAGCGGGATTAAGGCAACAGATTATCCCCTACTTCATCAGCAGTCACCCTGGTTGTACGGAAGAGGACATGGCCGAACTGGCAGTCATCACCAAGAAACTGGATTTCCACCTGGAGCAGGTACAGGACTTTACGCCTACTCCCATGACCGTCTCTACGGAAGCATGGTACACAGGCGTACATCCCTATACACTGGAACCGGTATTCTCGGCCAAAACCCCTCGTGAAAAACTGGCTCAACGCATGTTCTTCTTCTGGTATAAACCAGAGGAACGGAAGGCCATTATCAACGAATTACGAAAAATCGGTCGAAACGACCTTATCAACAAACTATACGGGAAATCGTGATTTTCCCACCGCAAGGTTCGTCCGTGTCAAGCATGACGCGGACGAATTTTGCGTACTACCGTCGACAGACTTTTCTGGATGGTCCGGGTCAGCACAATTAAGGTAACGGCTACCAAGATAAGAAATATTCCCCAACCTTCCTGCATGGTAAACTCTTCCCCAAAAATCAAGGCACCGATACATACGGCCGTCACTGGTTCCATGGCTCCCAATACCGAAGTCATTGTTCCGCCAATATTCTGTACGGCCAAGACCAAGGTAATATTGGAAATAACAGTAGGCACCACCGCCAGCAAGAACAGATTACCGATTGAAACTGCATCCGGCACAGGCTGTATTCCCTGATTGGTCAACGCTTTTATGGCAAACAGCACCGTACTTACGATAAATACGTAAAAAGCTAATTTCCGTCCGCTCATGTCACGCAATCTTGATTTATTGACTGCTACAATGTAGCCCGCATAACATACGGCTGAAAGCAGGACAATAATCACTCCCGTCGCATCGGCCGACAACTCATCTCCCTTCAACGAAAGTTCAGATACGCCATATATTGCCAGCAGGATAGCTACCCACGTTACCCAGGAAGCTTTCTCACGGAACAAGACCAACATCAGCAAGGTCACAAATACGGGATAGGTAAAATGAAGTGTCGTGGCTACCCCGGCTCCCATAAATCCATATCCCCAGAACAGGAACATAGCTGATCCTGTGTACAGCAGTCCCAACAAAAGAAACATCGGAATATCACGGCTCTCTATACGAAATGACTCCTTCTTTATTTTCATCATGGCACCCAATGCAAAGGTGGCAAAGAGAAAACGATAAAAAAGAATCGAATCAAACACCATCCCTTTCTGCATCAAAGGCAGCGTAAACAAGGGTATCAAACCAAATGTTACCGAAGTGGCAATCCCATAGAAAAAACCTTTCAAGCTATTCATATTTTCTGATTTTACGATAAAAACGCCGCAAAGGTACACAATTTAGCCGACATTCCTAAAAAGAAAAGAAGCGGCAGATACCTCATTATCGGGTTTCTGTCGCTTCCTCCATATAAAATCACTTGAACTTTTATCTTTCTCCAATCGGCTTGTAGTCCACTTCCTCCAGTACGTTCTTGTACGCCGGACGGATAATGCGACGACCTTCGAAGTTCAGTTCCTCAATACGGTGTGCCGTCCATCCCACAATACGGGCCATGGCAAACAGCGGCGTATAGATTTCATGCGGCAAACCCATCAGTTCGTAGATAAAGCCTGAATAGAAATCCACATTCGAGCAAACCTGCTTCTTGGTTCCTTTCACTTTCTTGAAGCATTCAATGGCACGCTGTTCCAGGAGTTCAAGGAAAGCAAATTCTTTCTCACATCCCTTTTCTGCCACCAATTCACCAGCCAGTTCCTTCAGCAATACGGCACGCGGATCGGAAATCGTGTACACCGCATGACCGATACCGTAAATCAATCCACTGCCATCGTAGGCTTCCTTGTTCAGCATGCGGGTCAGATAAGTATCGATTTCGTCTACATTCGTCCAGTCAGAAATCACCTCTTTCAAGTGATGGAACATCTTGACCACCTGAATGTTGGCACCTCCGTGCAGAGGACCTTTCAACGAACCGATTCCGGCTGCAATGCTGGAATACGTATCCGTACGAGTAGAACTGGTGACACGTACGGTAAATGTTGAGTTGTTACCACCTCCATGCTCTGCCTGAAGCACCAGCAGCAAGTCGAGCATACGCGCTTCCAGCGGAGTGTATTCTTTCTTAATCATGTAAAGGAAGTTTTCGGCCAGCGACAGATTCTCGTGCGGATGACGAATGTGCAGCGAACGTCCGTGTATGCTGTGACGGTAGATACTGTACGCATATGCAATGATGGTCGGGAACTTTGAAATCAGTTCGATGGACTGACGCATCAGGTTGTCGCGTGAAATATCATCCGGATTCGGGTCGAACGTGTACATTTCGAGCACACTACGTGCCAGGATGTTCATGATGTTCTGCCCTTCCAAGTCGATAATGTTCATGGTCGTCTTCTTGTCCAGCGGCATATTGTCATTGATGAGCTCCTTGAACGAAGCCAGTTGTTCGCTGTCAGGAAGTTCACCCGACAACAACAGATAAGCCACTTCCTCAAAGCCGAAACGTTTTTCGCGCAGCAAGGCGTGGGCAATGTCCTCCAAATCGTATCCGCGATAGAACAACTTACCCGGAATAGCCTTCAATCCCTGGTCGGTACGTTCATAGCCTACCACATTACCAATCTTTGTCAGTCCCACGAGCACACCCGTACCATCTTCGTTACGCAGACCTCGCTTTACATTGTATTTCGTGAACAGTTCGTTGTCGATGCGGCATGCCTGCTTGGCACACTCGGAAAGTTTGTAAACTATATATTCTTTCTTCATAAACTTCTCTTTTTATCCATTAAAAACACTCCGACAAGAAAATCCTCCGACTATTACAGCAAAGAAATGATTTTCTGTCCAAATTCATTCGTGCCCAACGCGTGGCCATTCGGCATGAAACGCGCCAAATCATGAGTAGCCTCTCCTTTCGAGAAAGCTTTCTCCAAGGCATTCACAATCAGTTCGGCAGCTTCTTTCCAGCCCATGTACTCCAGCATCATGACAGAAGAAAGCAGCAAGGAACACGGATTCACCACATTCTTTCCGGCAATGTTCGGTGCCGTGCCGTGAGTCGCTTCAAAGATGGCATGTCCGCTCTTGTAATTGATGTTGGCTCCCGGTGCGATACCGATACCGCCCACCATGGCAGCCAGCTGGTCGGACACATAATCACCGTTCAGGTTCAGCGTAGCAATGACCGAATATTCTTCCGGAATGAGCAGGGTATTTTGCAGGAAAGCATCTGCAATGCAATCCTTCACCACCACTTTTCCATCGTTGATGGCTTTGGCTACGGCAGCCTTGGCAGACTCTTCACCCAATTCTTTCTTCAAGCGGTCATATTCGTTCATGGTGAAAGTCTGGTCCTTGAACTCAGTTTCAGCCACTTCGTATCCCCAGCGCTTGAAACCTCCTTCCGTAAACTTCATGATATTTCCCTTGTGCACCAGTGTTACTGACGGCAGGCCGTGTTGCAATGCGTATTCAATGGCTGCACGCACCAGTCGCTGTGTACCTTCCTTTGACACAGGTTTCACACCAAATGAAGAGGTTTCCGGGAAACGTACCTTGGTCACACCCATCTCATCACGTAGGAAAGCATAGAATTTCTGTGCTTCCGGTGTGCCTTGCTCCCATTCGATACCCGCATAAATGTCTTCCGTATTTTCACGGAAAATGTGCATGTTCACCTTGTGCGGCTCTTTCATCGGAGAAACGACTCCTTTGAACCAGCGTACCGGACGCAGGCAGACATACAAATCGAGCGTCTGACGCAATGCTACGTTCAGCGAACGGATACCACCGCCCACCGGAGTGGTCAATGGACCTTTAATACCTACCAGATATTCCTTGAATGCTTCCAGCGTAGCCTCCGGCAACCATTCACCAGTCTGCTCAAAAGCCTTTCCACCAGCCAGCACCTCTTTCCATTCAATGCGGCGCTTGCCTACGTAAGCCAGCTCTACTGCTGTATTGACAATTTTCTGACAAACCGGAGTGATTTCTGCTCCTACTCCATCCCCTTCGATAAAAGGAATCACTACGTGATCGGGAACCACCAGTTTCCCGTCCTGCATATACATCTTATTGCTCATTTCTCTCATTTTTTAAAGGTGTTCAAGGCTGAACCGGCCTTAAACCAGTTAATTTGCATTTCATTATAGGTATGAAGCACTTCGAATGTTTCTGTCGTGCCGTCTTCGTGCGTCAACACGGCATGCAACGGTTTACCCGGAGCAAAGCGTTGCAATCCCAAGATAGAAATCCGGTCGTGCTCACGCACCTTGTCGTAATCATTCTTGTCGGCAAAAGTCAATGCCAGCATACCCTGTTTCTTCAAGTTTGTTTCATGAATACGGGCAAAGCTCTTGGCCAGGATTACCCGTACGTTCAGGAAGCGCGGTTCCATGGCGGCATGTTCGCGGCTGGAACCCTCTCCGTAATTTTCTTCTGCCACTACGATAGAACCCATACCCTTTGCCTTGTACTGCTTGGCCACTGCTGAAACGGCTTCATACTCGCCAGTCAGCTGATTCCATACGCAGTTAGTCTTACCGTTGAATGCATTGACAGCCCCCATCAACATATTATCGGAAATATTTTCCAGGTGTCCGCGGAAGCGCAACCACGGTCCGGCCATAGAGATGTGGTCGGTAGTACATTTTCCCTGCGTCTTAATCAGCAGCGGAAGTTCCATGAAGTCTTCTCCATTCCATGCAGCAAACGGTTCCAGTTTCTGCAAGCGCTGTGAGTCCGGCTGAATGGTCACTTCCACCTTTCCTCCGTCGGCCGAAGGAGCCACATAGCCATTGTCATCTACTGTAAATCCTTTCAGCGGCAGTGTTTCCCCCGTCGGCGAATCAAGTCTGACCTCTTCTCCCTTCTCATTCTTCAGTGTATCCGTCAGCGGATTAAAGCACAGGTCGCCCGCAATGGCAAACGCCACAGCCATTTCCGGTGAAGCAATGAACGCATGTGTGTTCGGATTGCCATCGGCACGCTTGGCAAAGTTACGGTTGAACGAAGTCACGATAGAATTAGCCCGAAGCGGATCGTCAGTCACACGCTTCCACTGTCCGATACAAGGACCGCAGGCATTGGTCATCACCACACCGCCGATACTCTTCAAGTCCTCAATCATGCCGTCGCGCTGAGCCGTGCAATATACCTGTTCCGAACCGGGATTGATAATCAGAGAAGCCTGCATCTTCAAACCTTTTGCCTTTACCTGACGGGCTACCGAAGCTGCACGACTCAAATCCTGATAAGAAGAGTTGGTACAAGAACCAATCAATCCCACTTCCATCTTCTGCGGGAACCCTTCCTTCTTCACACGGGCAGCAAATTCCGATACCGGACAAGCTGCATCGGGCGTAAACGGTCCGTTCACATACGGTTCCAGCGCAGAAAGGTCGATTTCAATCAAACGGTCGTAATATTTCTCCGGCTGCTGTGCTACTTCTGCATCCGCCCGCAAATCGGCCGCATTAGCCTCAGCCAGTGCGGCAATATCCTCACGTCCGGTAGCGCAGAGGTAGCGCTTCATCTCCTCATCGTAAGGAAAAACGGAAGTCGTAGCTCCCACCTCAGCTCCCATGTTACAGATAGTAGCCTTTCCGGTAGCAGACAACGAACGGGTTCCCTCTCCGAAATATTCAATAATGGCATTCGTTCCTCCCTTCACGGTGAGAATACCTGCCAGTTTCAAAATCACATCTTTTGGTGAAGCCCATCCGTTCAACGCACCGGTCAGCTTCACACCAATCAGTTTCGGCATCTTCAATTCCCATTCCATACCGGTCATTACGTCCACTGCGTCGGCACCGCCCACGCCAATGGCAATCATACCCAATCCACCGGCATTCGGGGTGTGTGAGTCGGTTCCCACCATCATGCCACCCGGAAACGCATAGTTCTCAAGTACGACCTGATGAATGATACCTGCTCCCGGTTTCCAGAAGCCGATGCCGTACTTCGAAGCCACACTTTTCAGAAAATCGTATACCTCTTTATTAGTAGTGCAAGCAGAAGGCAAATCCTCTTCCACTCCTTTATATGCTTGAATCAAATGGTCACAATGTACGGTAGCAGGAACAGCTGAAACGGATTTTCCCGCATTCATAAACTGCAACAGCGCCATCTGGGCCGTCGCATCCTGCATGGCTACGCGGTCCGGACGGAAGTTAACATACTCTTCCCCCCGACGGAAAGCTGCAACCGTGTTTTCGTCGTATAAATGTGCATACAATATTTTTTCAGCCAAAGTCATGGCACGCCCCAGTTTCTTACGGGCCTTTTCTACTTTTTCTGCATACGACGCATAGAACGTCTTCTGCATTTCCATGTCGTAAATCATCTGAACAATCTTTTATAACTTCGTGCGCAAATATATTGAAAATATCTCACAATATCACACTTGTATTAAATAAAAAACAACAATCTGCCACAAAACCTCATCCCTTTATAACAGAGGGCTGGTTTTTACCGCATTCCGGAAAACTTTTTGACACGTCATTATCCTTAAATTGAAAATTACCTGCATATTCTTGCTATTTTTCTTGTTCGTTTTCTACGTTTTCCTACTGCAAACCCTATGTTTCCCGTCGCAAAAACGTAGGGTTCCCGAACGGAAAACATACGGTTCCGCGACGGGAAACATAAAAAAGGAACAGATTTTTCTATAAATAACTTCTATACCTATATAAATTATATCTTATATATAACTCTCTACCTCTATAAAATTCAACATTTTTCTTTCAAAATATTTGTTTATTTTTATATTATAATTATATTTGCGAATACTAATACTAAGTGCAAACAACCTATTTACACTATAATTATTATGAAAAACACACAAATTGTAGTTATTTTAGCTATTCTATTTTTTGACATTTCTTTTCATGCCGCTGCACAGAAAGTAGATTATTCAATAGTATCAGTTCCTGAAGAATCAAGTAATCAGTTTGTCAAAATCACTACGGACGCAGATTGTGTATGTATGCCTATAGTAAAACGGTCAACAAAAGGACGTATTGACTGGTTAACCAACCGCATACTCGACATTTCTATTGACGGATTAAAAATAGCATATCTCTCTGCACGCAATAAAACTACCAATATATTTATAAAAGACCTTAATCGCCAGGGAGGCTCTATTCAAAGAACCAATCGATCAGCAGTATTAGATTTTTCATTCTCACCAGATGGTAAATACATCTGCTTCACAGAAATGCGAGGGAATATAAATCAAATATTCCGTACAAATGCAGATAATGGCTATGTCTGTCGACAAATTACAAGTGGCAACAAAGACTGTTCTCCAATCTGTTCATCGGACATGAATCAGATTTTTTTCACAAGGCAGGAAATGAAAAATTTCAGTATATGGAGTTATAATATCCAAAACAATTTTCTTTCTACTTATTCGACAGGAATGAACCCGTATCCTTTACAGAAAGAACCTGCATATCTTTGCGCGCGAATTAACGCTACAGGAAAAGGTGAGATTTGGAAAATCAACTACGAAACAGGAACAGAAGAATGTATTGTATCTGACACAAATAGGTCCTTTACTACCCCAATGATATCACCTGACGGACAATGGATTTTATTTGTAGGTAGTAATATTATTAATGAAAACTCTTTCAGCTATGCTAATACAGACATTTTTGTTGCTAAAATTGACGGAACAAACCTTACACAAATTACTTATCACGCAGCAGACGATTTAAGTCCTGTATGGAGCCGTGATGGAAAATATATTTATTTCATTTCACAACGCGGTAGTGATACAGGAACAGCCAATATTTGGAGAATGAACTTTAATTATTAATCAATAAAACTATACGATTATGAAAAACTTAAGAAATTTTCTGTTAATTGCCTTTGTTGGATTATCAACATCTACATTCGCACAATTTACCAACTCAAGTTCATCCACCAATTCCACAACATCTACCTCTGGATGGAATCGCGTATTCATTGAATACAATCCTTCAAAAATAACCACCGATATAGATGAAGCAGATGACTTAGACTTTAAAGGTTTCTCTATTGGCTATATGAGAGGCATCAGTGTTACCCAAAAACTGCCTTTATATGTAGAAGCAGGAGTAGCATTTCAATATAGGACATACAAGGAAGATATCGAAGATAGTTATTACGATTACACAGAGAAAATCAACACTGCATCGTTAAACATCCCAGTCCATTTACTATACCGATTCAATGTAACAAACGACTTTGCCATTGAGCCTTTCGTAGGACTTGATTTCCGTTTTAATATTTCCGGAAAATATAAGATTGAAGCAGATGGAGAAAGTGAAGATCTAAATCTATTCGATAAAGACGATATGGATCAAATAGGATTTGATGCGTTCAAACGTTTCCAGGCAGGTTGGCATATTGGTGTTAACTTAAATTACAAACCTGTCTATTTCGGTGTACATTACGGCAAAGACTTTAACGAAATACATGACCATATGAAAGTAGCTACTACACATATTACTTTAGGTTTCAATTTCTAAAACAAATATTCAACTTTTTCAACTATTCTCTGTAATAGAAACAAAATGAAATATCCCGTGTCCATAAAGTGGAGCGGGATATTTTTATGTCATATGCTTACCACAAGATACATCCTATCATAGAATATCCTATGTTTATTGGGTTATTGCAGGATTTTTTGTAAGTTTGGAGAAACTCTTATTCAACTGTATTATGGAAACATATCTATTCTGGCTGGTCCCGGCGGCATCGCTGCTGGCATTGGCACTTGCCGGATACTTCTACCGGCAAATGAAGCAGGAAAGCGAAGGTACACCTACCATGGCACGCATAGCATCGTATGTCCGGAAGGGAGCCATGTCGTACCTGAAACAGCAATATAAAATCGTAACCATTATATTCATCGGACTGGCTGTTTTGTTTGCTGTCATGGCCTACGGTTTCAACCTGCAAAACCACTGGGTACCCGTAGCCTTCCTGACAGGAGGCTTCTTTTCCGGATTGTCGGGTTATCTGGGAATGAAAACCGCCACGTATGCTTCTGCACGTACGGCCAACGCCGCCCGTCACTCACTGAACAAGGGACTGAAAGTGGCATTCCGCAGCGGAGCAGTCATGGGGCTCGTAGTGGTAGGCCTGGGACTGTTCGACATTTCTTTCTGGTACCTGCTGTTGGATTTCTGTATTCCGGAAGATGCACTGAATCCCACCGCCAAGTTATGCGTCATCACCACCACCATGCTGACTTTCGGAATGGGAGCCTCCACCCAAGCTTTGTTTGCCCGTGTAGGAGGAGGTATTTATACCAAGGCGGCCGATGTGGGAGCTGACCTGGTGGGGAAAGTAGAAGCGGGCATTCCGGAAGACGACCCGCGCAACCCGGCTACGATTGCCGACAATGTAGGCGATAACGTAGGTGATGTGGCCGGAATGGGAGCCGACCTCTACGAATCCTACTGCGGTTCGATTCTGGCTACCGCTGCCCTGGGAGCTGCTGCCTATATCGGCACGGGAGATACCGCCATGCAGTTTAAAGCCGTCATCGCCCCGATGCTGATTGCAGCCGTAGGTATCATCTTGTCCATCATCGGTATTTTTGCTGTTCGTACCAAAGAAAATGCAGGCATGAGGGAATTGCTCAAAGCTTTGTCTACGGGCACCAACCTCAGTGCGGGGTTGATTGTCATCGCCACCTTTAGCATTCTTTGGATACTGCAAATTGATAACTGGCTGTATATTTCACTGGCTGTAGTCATCGGACTGATTGTGGGTATCGTCATCGGACAGTCTACTGAATTCTACACTTCCCAATCCTACAAGCCCACTCAAAAACTGGCGGAAAGCGGAAAAACAGGTCCGGCTACCGTCATCATTTCGGGCATCGGATTAGGAATGGTATCCACTACGATTCCGGTCATTGCAGTTGTAGCCGGCATCATCCTGTCCTACTGGCTGGCCTCTGGTTTCGATTTTACCAACATCAGCATGGGACTTTATGGCATCGGTATCGCTGCCGTGGGTATGCTGTCCACTTTGGGCATCACATTAGCCACAGATGCTTACGGACCGATTGCCGACAATGCAGGAGGCAATACGGAAATGAGCGGTTTGGGAGCTGAAGTCCGCAAACGCACGGATGCACTGGATTCACTGGGCAACACTACGGCCGCTACGGGTAAAGGTTTCGCCATCGGCTCTGCTGCCCTGACCGGACTGGCACTACTGGCTTCTTATATTGAAGAAATACGTATAGGACTGGAACGTATCGGTACCACCGTACTGGAACTTCCCAACGGACTGAAAGTAATGATTCACGAAGCCGGATTCACGGACTTCATGATGTTCTACGATGTCACGCTTATGAATCCCAAGGTACTTTCGGGAATGTTTATCGGTAGCATGATGGCCTTTCTGTTCTGCGGACTGACCATGAATGCTGTAGGAAGGGCAGCTGCCCACATGGTAGAGGAAGTACGCCGGCAGTTCCGTGAAATCAAAGGTATTCTGGAAGGAAAGACTGAACCAGACTACGCACGCTGTGTACAGATTTCCACCCTTGGCGCACAAAAAGAAATGGTATTCCCGTCGCTGCTGGCCATCATCGCCCCCATTGTGACAGGTCTGCTGTTTGGTGTGCCGGGCGTCATCGGTCTGCTGATAGGAGGACTTTCCTCAGGTTTCATTTTAGCGATTTTCATGGCCAATTCCGGAGGTGCCTGGGACAATGCCAAGAAATACGTGGAAGAAGGAAACTTTGGCGGGAAAGGCAGTGAAGTACACCGGGCTACAGTAGTAGGCGATACGGTAGGTGACCCGTTTAAAGATACCTCCGGTCCCAGCCTGAACATCCTGATTAAACTGATGAGTATGGTAGCCATCGTCATGGCAGGTCTGACCGTTTCATGGAGCTTGTTCTAACAATAAAAATTCCCCCGCCAACCTAAAACCGTGACGGGGGAATTTGCATATAGAATTTACAATTCTTCTTTTGCCAACACATGACAATGATGTGCCTCAAGCACTTTCAGACATTGTGACATGTCATTCGGCTTAATAACCACATGAGCCTGATCGGCCTGTGCAAAGGCATACATATACTCAATGAAAATCTGCTCTTCGGCCAGGTATTCCAATACCACAGCCAACGATCCGGGCACATTGGCACACGAAAGACAAACCACATCGGTCGACATCACGGCAAAGTTCTTTTCACGCAATACTTCCACTGCCTTGTCCACATCGGACACAATCAGTCGCAGAATACCGAAATCGGCTGTCTCAGCCATACTGAAAGCATGCATATTAATACCGTTTGCTCCCAAAGTATGCACCACATCATTGATTCTTCCGGTCTTGTTTTCCAAGAAAACAGACAATTGCTTAATTATCATAGTTTTTTGCTTTAGTTATACCAATACTCGTTTATCTATCACACGCTTAGACTTCCCTTCGCTACGGGTAATGCTGTTCGGTTCTACCAGTTTCACATCGGCACTGATGGACAATACACTCTTCAAGCGGTCGGACAGTGTTTTCTTCAGCTTCAGCATGGAACCGATATCGTCACTGAAGAAGTCACGACGCACTTCTACCTGCACTTCCAGAGTATCCAGGTTGTTCTTGCGGTCTACCACCAACATATATTGCGGCTCGAATTCCTTCATGCCCAAGATAACACTTTCTACCTGCGACGGGAAGACATTGATACCACGGATAATCAACATGTCATCGCTTCGGCCCATAATCGGCGTCATACGCACACTGGTACGGCCACACGGACACGAATCAGCAATCAGCGAAGTCAGGTCCTTCGTGCGGTAACGCAACAGCGGCATGCCTTCTTTGGTCAATGTGGTAAATACCAGTTCTCCCTGTGTGCCGTACGGAAGGGATTCCAGGGTAACCGGATCGATAATTTCCGGATAGAAATGGTCTTCGTTGATGTGAGAACCAAACTGTTCCTGACATTCGTAAGATACACCAGGGCCCATAATCTCACTTAGCCCATAAATATTGTATCCCTTCAAACCCAAACGGTTCTGTATTTCCTGACGCATGTTTTCCGTCCAGGGTTCTGCTCCGAACGCACCGATGCGCAGTCCTAATTCCTCTTTACGGATACCCATCTTTTCTACCACCTCTGCCAGATACAAGGCATACGAAGGTGTACAGGCAATACCCGTGATGTGCAAATCGCGAATCAAACGTACATGTTTTTCCGTACTTCCTGTAGAAGCCGGAATTACGGTAGCTCCTAAGTTCTCTACTCCATAATGTGCGCCCAATCCTCCGGTAAACAATCCATAGCCATAGCTTACGGAGAAAGTATCGTCACGGGTCACTCCGTATGCCGACAGACAGCGTGACATCACTTCCGACCAGATGGACAAGTCGCGACGTGTATAGCCCACAATCGTAGGATTGCCCGTTGTACCGGAAGAAGCATGTACACGCACCACCTCTGAGGGAGGAGCCGCCATCAGTCCGTAAGGATAATTGTCACGTAAATCCTGTTTGGTAGTAAAAGGCAATTTGGTAATATCGTCTATGCTCCGGATATCATCTGGAGTCAGGTCCATTTCCTGCATTTTATGACGATAGAAAGGTACATTATGGTATACATACTGCACCAGTTTGCATAAGCGTTTTCCTTGCAGCTCGCGCATCTGTTCACGCGGCATACATTCTTTGTTCGGATTCCAAATCATAAGCTGTGTTTTTCTTTATTTCAGTAGTAGTTTTGTGATTTCTTATTTCAGCGGATGGTCGGCCTGGAATGCTTTCATACGTTCCTCCAGTACCGGATAGAGTTCTTCACGCATCCGAGATGTACAGGCTCTCACTCCTTGCTGTTCACTTCCGGTGGTAGACAAGGAAATACTGCTCACGCCATACATCATCAATTCACGCAGCAATTCGCCTCCTGTCAGTCCGGGGTATCCCAAGGTAAAGAAGAAGCCATCGCCTACCTGCTGGGTGACATCCTTATCATACACAATCGAGAAACCGTGGTCGGTAAAAATCTGCTTCATCCGGCGTGCCCGACGTTCATACTCGCGCACATCTTCTACAAAATTGATTTCTCCTGAAATGGATTTCTCCAACATTTCGGCCATGGCATACTGAGTAGTAGCCGTGCAACCGGAGGTAATCATATACATGATAGAAGCGATGAAAGTCGGCCCGAATACGCCTGAGTCTTCATAACGGGTTGCCAGTGCCGGATACTGCGTATCAAACAATTTATCGGACACGCAGGCTAAAGCTATACGCTGGCCGGCATAGCTGAAAATCTTGGATGCCGACAACATCAGAATATAATTATCGGTATAACGTGCGACCGTAGGTACAAAAGGTGGCTGGTAAGGACGGCCGAACGCATGACGGAAGTCCATGCAGAAATAAGCCTGGTCTTCCAGCACAATCACATCGTACTGCGTAGCCAATTCTCCGATAATCTTCAACTCACTTTCTTCCAGACAAATCCATGCCGGATTATTAGGGTTAGAATATACCACAGCGGCAATATCTCCCTTCGACAGGAAACTTTCCAGTTTGGCACGCAGCGGTTCACCACGGAAATCATGAATGTCGAACAACTCCCACTCAATGCCTAAAATGCGCAACTGAGATTTTTGTATCGGGAAACCTGGGTCGATAAACAAGACCTTGTTCTTCCCCGGAATTCGCTGGGTACAGGCAATAAAGGCACCAAATGAAGCAGCCACAGAACCGGTAGTAGGCAGACATGCCCGCGGAGAAATATCAATATCGATAAAGGCTTTCACGAAACGTGAAGCAGCCTGTTTCAGTTCTGCCACTCCAGCAGCTGCCGGATATTGCGAACCGACTCCTCTATCGAGGGCTTTCTTCTCTGCCTCAATACCTATTTTATTGGCCGGAAGACCGGGAGACCCCTGGTCCATCCGGATAAAAGGAATACCTGTCAGTCCTTCCAGGCGGGAAGCTACCAGCAACACATCCCCTATGGTGGCATTGGCCAAGTCGGCCACTTTCATTTCCTTCGCTACGGAATTTACCAGATCTTCACTAAACACGCGACTCATAGGCTCTCAGAATTTCAACTGTTTGACATATTCATGACCTATATCGAAGGCACGATAGTTCATCTGTACCACTTCTTCCCCTTTTGATGCAAAAATACGGCCTACACTTTCGCGCAAAACTTCTGCATCCAGGATTTTCAGGAAAGGAGCGGCAGCCCCTAACAGAATAACATTAGCCGATTTTGACATGTGGTTTTCTTTCGCCAGATTTTCCACATCCAGCACCACCACATGAGGCTGTGACTTCAATTCCTGCATCAGCTTTTCTTCGTCCGGATAGTTCGGAATGTTTTTGAAAGGAGCAGCCGAAGTAATAATCCATCCGTCCTTTGACAGATACGGCAAGTAGCGCAAAGCTTCCATCGGCTCCAGTGAGATAATCATATCTGCCGTTCCCAAGGCAATCAGGTCGGAAGCAATCGGGGCATCCGACAGGCGAAGGTTAGACTGTACATCCCCTCCGCGCTGACTCATTCCATGTACTTCGGCCTGTTTCAAGTTCAACCCTAAATGAAGAGCTGCTTCTCCGATAATCGTAGCGATGGACAAGATTCCCTGTCCGCCAACTCCTGAAAGTATAATATCTGTTTTCATTGTTTCTGTGCTTTTTGCTGTTTCAGTTTCCGGTTTAAAGTCTGCATACATTCCCTACGCGGAATAATGACAGATACACCGTTGTATTCTATTTCCTCACGAATAACACGGGTAATTTCTTCCATGTTCTTAGGAAGCGGCACAACTACCCGTACGTGCTCCGGTTCTACTCCCAAGCCCAGACAAATGGCTTCGAACTTATTGGTTCCGGCTGAATCCTGGCCACCAGTCATAGCGGTAGTCAGGTTATCAGAAATCACCACCGTGATATTGGACTTGTCATTCACGGCATCCAGCAGACCTGTCATTCCAGAGTGAGTAAATGTGGAGTCGCCAATCACTGCAATAGACGGGAACAAGCCTGCATCCGCAGCCCCCTTGGCCATGGTAATGGAAGCTCCCATATCCACGCAACTGCTCAATGTACGGAACGGAGGAAGTGCGCCCAGTGTATAGCAACCGATGTCACCGAAAATCTTGGCATCCGGATATTCGGCAGCTACTTTATTCAAGGCATCATATACATCACGGTGTCCACAACCCTTACACAAAGCAGGAGGACGAGGAACTACATTCTGAGCGGCAGCATAAACCTGTTCGCAAGAAAGTCCCAAAGCCTGACGCACATTATCCGGCGTCAGTTCTCCCGTACGAGGCAATTCACCACTTAAACGACCTTTCACCACATATTTAGAAGGAAGAATACCTTTCAGCTGTTCTTCAACAAAAGGCTGTCCGTCTTCTACTACCAGAATCTCTTTGCAAGAGTCGGCCAGACGGGTCAAGGTTTCCACCGGTAAAGGATACTGTGAAATCTTCAGCAAAGGATACGGACATCCATCCGGATAGGTTTCCATCACGTAATTGTAACCAATTCCACAAGCCACGATTCCCTTCTCAGCCATACCTTCCTGACCTGCCAACCGATTAAATGCAGACTGTTCAGCCTCATCACGCAACTTTTCTTGAGTAGCGATGGCTTCCACATACCGGCGGCGGGCATTACCGGGCAAGAGTACCCAATCAGAAGGAACCGACGGACGCCCCGTGCAAGTCACTTCCTTTCCTGATTCCTGCACTTCGACTGCCGCACGAGAGTGTGCCATGCGGGTAGTAATGCGCATCAGTACCGGCGTACGCATTTGTTCCGAAAGGTCGTATGCATACGACATCATGTCGTAAGCTTCCTGCTGGGAAGACGGTTCCAGAATCGGAATCAGGGCAAACTTGCCGTAAAAACGGGAATCCTGCTCATTCTGAGAAGAATGCATAGACGGGTCATCGGCAGCCAGTACCACTACCCCTCCGTTCACGCCTGTAATGGCAGAATTGACAAATGCGTCTGCACATACGTTCATTCCCACGTGTTTCATGCAGACCAAGGCGCGTTTTCCTACATAAGAAACACCCAATGCAGCCTCCATGGCTGTTTTTTCATTGGTGCACCAGCTGCTGTGCAAACCGCGTTCTTTTGCTATAGGAGAGTTTTGAATATATTCCGTAATTTCAGTAGAGGGAGTTCCCGGATAAGCATACACTCCCGAAATCCCCGCGTGAATAGCTCCCAGCGCAATGGCCTGGTCGCCCAACAATAAGCGTTTATTTTTCATATAATATAGAAATTAATTCAGTGTAAAAGAGTCGGCATCGTTCAATACCGGGAATTTTTTCCGGAACGATTGCAGTTCCTCCATATCAATCACAACTTCTGCAAAGCCTTCTTCCCCATCCGCACAGGCAGAAAGTGTTTTACCATACGGGTCTATGCCCGCTGTTCCTCCGCTATATTCGCAATAGGGATCCTTCCCGACCCGGTTTACCCCCAGTACATAGCACTGGTTCTCGATGGCACGGGCACGCAACAAAGCTTTCCAGGCTTCCACTCTGGGCGAAGGCCAGCTGGCTACATAAATCGCCGCATCGTAGTCGCCCCGGTTGCGTGACCATACCGGGAAACGCAGGTCATAGCAAACTTCCAGCAGGAAACGAACACCACGGAAATTCACAACCACCCGTTCCTGTCCGGCCGTATAGTGTTTGTCTTCCCCTCCATACGTAAACAGATGCTTTTTATTGTACCACTGCACGTTTCCGTCAGGATGCACAAAATAGAAGCGGTTATAGAACTTTCCGTTTTCCTCGACCGAAACACTTCCGGCAATCGCACAATTACGTTCGGCAGCTTTTTGCTTCATCCACCGAAGGGTAGCACTATCGGATGATTCGGCAATGCCTTCCGGCGAAGTACAAAATCCGGTGGAAAACATTTCCGGTAGAACAAACAAGTCTGTTCCTTGTGCGTGGGCACTGATGAGTTTATCCATGTAAGCCACATTGGCTGCAGGATCGGCCCAACAAATATCTGTCTGTAATAAAATAACTTTCATGCTTTTCATTCATTAGAAACGCCCAAAGGTAACAAATTAATCATAGAAACCAAAAATTAGCATCAAAATACTTTAAAGACACACGTAATTGTATATTTCTGCAAACGCTTATACAAAAATACCTCGACACGTTGCTGTCAAGGTCTCGACTCGAACGTGACGAGACATCCGCACGAACGTGTCAAGACCTCGTCACGTACGTGTCAAGGTAAAAACGTCAAAGCCACGATGATAAAACCCTAGCCTGCTGCCTGTTTTTCACGCAAGAGTCGTGGCTTTTTATTCTAAAAGAACCTTATAAATAGGGATTATTTGCAAAATGTTTTTTATTTTTGTGCCCAGAATGAGTTAATATACTAACAAATGAACGTATTAGAATTAAGCGAACAGGAAATAATCAGACGTAACAGCCTGAATGAGTTGAGAGCAATGGGGATTGAACCATACCCTGCTGCCGAGTATGTAACCAACGCTTTTTCGACTGACATAAAAGCCGAATTCAAAGATGATGCTGAACCTCGCAAAGTATCCGTTGCAGGACGTATCATGTCTCGTCGTGTAATGGGAAAAGCGTCTTTCATTGAATTACAGGATTCTAAAGGCCGTATACAAGTATATATAACCCGCGATGATATCTGTCCGGATGAAAACAAAGATTTATATAATGTAGTTTTCAAACGCTTGCTGGATTTGGGCGATTTCGTAGGAATCGAAGGTTTTGTATTCCGTACCCAAATGGGCGAAATCTCTATCCATGCACAGAAACTGACTGTATTGTCGAAATCAATTCGTCCGCTCCCGATTGTAAAATACAAAGATGGAGTGGCTTACGATAAGTTTGAAGACCCTGAACTCCGTTACCGTCAGCGCTATGTAGACTTGGTAGTAAACGACGGAGTTAAAGAAATCTTCCTGAAACGGAACAAGGTCTACAACTCTATGAGAGAGTATTTCAACTCGAAAGGATATATCGAAGTAGAAACTCCGATTCTTCAGTCTATTGCCGGAGGTGCTGCGGCACGTCCGTTTATCACTCACCACAACGCATTGGATATTCCATTGTACATGCGTATTGCCAGTGAGCTGTACCTGAAGAGACTGATTGTGGGTGGTTTCGAAGGTGTGTATGAAATCGGTAAAAACTTCCGTAACGAAGGTATGGACCGTACACACAATCCGGAATTTACCTGTATGGAAATCTACGTTGCTTACAAGGATTACAACTGGATGATGAAGTTTACAGAAAACATGATTGAAAAAATCTGTCTGGATGTAAACGGTACTACAGAGGTACAGGTAGGCGACAACATGATTAACTTCAAAGCTCCGTTCAAACGTGTAACCATGCTGGATTCTATCAAGGAATTCACTGGCTATGACCTGACAGGCATGAACGAAGAACAGATTCGTGAAGTTTGCAAGAAGCTCAACATGGAAATTGATGACACCATGGGTAAGGGTAAGCTGATTGACGAAATCTTCGGCGAATTCTGCGAAGGCAACTACATTCAGCCGACTTTCATCACTGACTATCCTATCGAAATGTCTCCGCTGACAAAGAAACACCGCAGCAATCCAGATTTGACAGAGCGCTTTGAGCTGATGGTGAACGGTAAAGAGTTGTGTAACGCATACTCTGAATTGAACGACCCGATTGACCAGCTGGAACGCTTCGAAGAGCAGATGAGACTGAGTGAAAAGGGAGACGACGAAGCAATGATTATCGACAAGGACTTCGTTCGTGCATTGGAATACGGTATGCCTCCTACTTCAGGTATGGGTATCGGTATGGACCGTCTGGTAATGCTGATGACCGGTCAGAGTACCATTCAGGAAGTGTTGTTCTTCCCGCAGATGCGTCCGGAAAAAGTAATCCCGAAAGATGCGCCTGCTAAATTCATGGAATTAGGAATCGCAGAAGACTGGGTTCCGGTAATTCAGAAAGCCGGATACAACCTCGTGACTGACATGAAGGACGTGAATCCGCAGAAACTTCATCAGGATATTTGTGGCATCAACAAGAAATACAAACTGGAACTTGCCAACCCCACAGTAGACGAAGTAGCTGGCTGGATAGAAAAGATTAAATAAATGAATGAAAGTGTATGAAGGACAAAGCACATGTCTTGTCCTTCATATCTGTTTTTCATTAAATATAAGAGTATGAAATTACCCGGGAAAATAGCGATTATGGGGGGAGGCAGCTGGGCCACTGCTATAGCTAAAATCATTTTAACCCAGGCTGAATCCATAAACTGGTATATGCGCCGTGACGACCGAATTGAGGAATTCAAGCGTCTGGGTCACAATCCAGCCTATCTGACAAGTGTGCGTTTCGACATGAAATGCATCAACTTTTCATCAGACATCAACAAGGTAGTGAGAGAGTCGGATACCCTGATCTTTGTCACACCTTCACCGTATCTGAAAAGTCACCTCAAAAAGCTAAAAACCAAGCTGAAGGATAAATTCATCGTTACTGCCATCAAGGGTATCGTACCCGACGAAAACCTTATCGTATCCGATTATTTCCATAAGATTTATGACGTTCCTGAAAACAACATAGCCGTACTGGCAGGTCCCTGTCATGCGGAAGAAGTAGCATTGGAACGACTTTCTTATCTCACCGTGGGATGCAAAGACATTGAAAAAGCCAAGATGTTTGCACGGCAACTGGCCGGGCATTACATCAAGACTTCGGTCAATACGGACGTAGCCGGCATTGAATATGCTTCTGTGTTGAAGAATGTATATGCCATTGCAGCCGGAATCTGCAGCGGTCTGAAATATGGAGACAACTTCCAGGCCGTGCTGGTGTCCAATGCCTTACAGGAAATGAACCGATTCTTAGATACCGTACATCCCGTAAACCGCTGTACAAACGATTCAGCCTATCTGGGCGACCTTCTCGTGACTTCTTATTCCAATTTCAGCCGTAACCGCGTGTTCGGTACCATGATTGGTAAGGGATATTCCGTAAAAAGTGCCCAGATTGAAATGGAAATGATTGCCGAAGGATATTACGGAACCAAATGTATCAAGGAACTGAACAAGCACCTGCATGTCAATATGCCCATTGTGGATGCCGTCTATAATATTCTTTACGAACGTATATCACCAATGATAGAAATCAAATTATTAACTGACTCATTTAGATAAAATCAGAAAACAGTTATGGAAAACATTAATCTGAACATTGAAAAGACTTTAGATTTTATATCTAAGGAAAAATTGGCTTCTTATGAACCAAAGGTAAAAGCTTGTATGGAAACGCTGGAAAAAGGCACAGGCTTAGGAAACGACTTCTTGGGTTGGTTGCATTTACCTTCTTCCATCACAAAGGAACACTTGGATGACCTGAAAGCTACCGCACAGACACTTCGCGAAAACTGCGACGTAGTAATCGTAGCTGGTATCGGAGGAAGTTACCTAGGCGCACGCGCAGTCATCGAAGCTATGTCAAACAGCTTTGCTTGGTTGCAGGAGAAAAAAGCCGGACAGCCTACTATTATTTTTGCCGGACACAACATCAGCGAAGACTACCTGTTCGAACTGACTGAATTCCTGAAAGACAAAAAATTTGGTGTAATCAACATATCTAAATCTGGAACAACTACTGAAACCGCTCTTGCTTTCCGTCTGTTGAAAAAGCAGTGTGAAGACCAGAGAGGCAAGGAAATGGCTCGCAAGGTTATCGTAGCTGTTACAGATGCCAAGAAAGGTGCAGCCCGTACAACAGCCGACAAGGAAGGTTACAAATCATTCATCATTCCTGACAATGTAGGCGGACGTTTCTCTGTATTGACTCCGGTAGGCTTGCTTCCTATTGCAGTAGCTGGAATCGACATTGACCAGCTGGTTGCCGGCGCTTGCGAAATGGAAAAAGTTTGTGCCAACGAAAACATGTACGAAAACCCGGCTGCTTTGTATGCTGCTACTCGTAACGAACTGTATCAGAGCGGAAAGAAAATTGAAATCTTAGTAAACTTCCAGCCGAAACTTCACTACTTCATGGAATGGTGGAAACAGCTGTACGGTGAATCTGAAGGCAAGGACCTGAAAGGTATCTATCCGAGCTCTGTAGACTTCTCTACTGACCTGCACTCTATGGGACAGTGGATTCAGCAGGGTGAACGCAGCATCTTCGAGACAGTGGTTTCTGTAGAAACTCCAAGCCACGAACTTCACTTCCCGAGCGATGAAGAAAACCTGGATGGCCTGAACTTCCTGGCAGGCAAACGCATCGACGAAGTAAACAAGATGGCCGAACTCGGTACACAGCTTGCACACGTAGACGGTGGAGTTCCTAACTTGCGTGTAAGCGTTCCTTCATTGAACGAATACTACTTGGGACAGCTTATCTATTTCTTCGAAAAGGCTTGCGGAATCAGCGGATACCTGCTCGAAGTAAATCCGTTCAACCAGCCGGGCGTAGAAGCTTACAAGAAAAACATGTTTGCTCTTCTGAACAAGCCGGGATACGAAAAAGAATCTGAAGCAATTCAGGCTCGTCTGAAAAAATAAATAAACGAGAGTCTATCACTCCGTTTTTAATTGACAGGCACGAATTACATGAAAAGCACTCTTTCTTTCTACAAGGAAAGTGCATTCATGTAATGCGTGCCTGAATATTATAAACCATATCATCATGTTCCAACAAGAAATCAACCAATATCTTACCACCCATCATTATACACGCATCGACTTAAAGGCCGTATTGTTCGATATGGACGGAGTATTGTTCGACTCCATGAAGAACCATGCCACCGCCTGGCATGAGGCAATGAAGCAATACGGAATGAGCCTGAGCAAAGAGGAAGCCTACCTCCACGAAGGACGTACCGGTGCGGCAACCATCAACATCGTCAGCCAAAGAGAAAGAGGCTATGAGGCCGATGAAGAAGAAATCAAACGAATCTACCAGACCAAGAGCGACATATTCAATCAGTTGCCCAAAGCCGACCCTATGCCCGGCGCATTCGAGGTCCTGAAAAAAATAAAAGCAGACGGACTGATTCCGATGGTTGTAACCGGCTCCGGACAACTCTCGTTATTGGACAAGTTGAACCACTACTTCCCCGACATCTTCCAACGAGAACTGACGGTAACCGCTTTTGATGTAAAATATGGAAAGCCCAATCCTGAACCTTACCTGATGGCCTTGCAGAAAGCCGGCATACAAGCCAACGAAGCGGTAGTCATTGAGAATGCGCCGTTAGGAGTCAGAGCTGGAGTAGCTGCCGGTATCTTCACCATTGCACTGAACACCGGTCCGCTTCCAAACGACGTGCTTCTGCAAGAAGGTGCCAACATCCTGTTCCCCTCCATGGCTGCCTTCAACGAAAACTGGGAGACATGCCGTCAAAGTTTACAAGATACATCCCTATAAAGAAAAATCCCCGGAAAACCGAAGTACAACTTCACTTTCCGGGGATTTTTTATCTCAACAAAATTTTATTCCAATGCAAACAACTTACTTCTTGACAACAGAGAAGCTCCTATGACGTTTGCCTTTTCTTTCAGTTCCGACAATACAATATCCGAATCCTTATACATTAAATTCAGCGTATATTTACGGACTGCCGAAATAACCGGAGGCAACAAATACTCTCCTACCTTCGAGAATTCTCCTCCGATAATTACCTGTTCCGGATTGAACACATTAATCAGGTCACCAATGTGACGTCCCAGTTTCGCGCCAATCTCTTCCACCAGCTCAATGGCCAGCACATCTTCACGACGAACAGCAGAAATAATATCTGCTAAAGTTATTTCATCGATGGATTTCTCTTTCAGCAACACAGAGTTTTCTCCCTGACGCAAACGGGCAATAAACTTCCGATACAAAGCCGAGCAGGATACCTCCGTTTCAATACAGCCTTTCTTTCCGCAATAACAGATCTGCTGGTTATCATATCCGTAATTATGTCCAAACTCACCCGCAAAACCAGACATTCCCGAATACAGTTTACCGTCAATGATGATAGCGAGTCCCAACCCCCAGTTTACATTCACATAAATCAGGTTCTTCGGACATTTTTCCGAGCGCATGATATATTCTCCGTATGCCATTGCACGGCTATCGTTATCAATGCACACATTAATACCCAATCTTTCGGAGAACATCTCTGCCAAAGGTTTCTCACCAAAAGTCAGATGCGTATAGCTGCAGCCCGTTTCCGGATTTACTCGTCCGGTCATACCAATACAGATATTCAGAATCTTTGATTTGTCGCACGGAAGTTCATCGATAAATGTTTCTATTTCCTGACAGATATGTTCCAAACATTCCGGTGTATTTTCCAGCTTGAACGGAATTTCCATCTTGGTCTGAAGCACATCCCCCTTAAAGTTGATTGCCCCCAGGCTTAACGACTGTACCGCCATCGCTACCCCGATAAAATAGGCAGAATCCGCATTCAGTCCATACAAACTTGGATGACGACCTCCACTGGTTTCCAGTTTTCCACAATCGTTCACATATCCCTCCTTGCACATTTCATCCACAAACTTTGTCACGGTAGGCACACTTAGTCCCATCGATTTGGACAAATCTGTGATTGTAGTGCTTCCCGCATAAATCAGGTGCGTAATGATACGCTGCTTTACCAATGCACTTTTTACGCCTTTCTGTATATTCTTCAATAGAGTCTGACCCATATTTGTTATTTTTTATAGAAACATTTACAAATGTAGAATTTTTCTTTAAAAACTCATGCATAAAAAAACTATTTTTTTATTTGCCTTTCTGAGTAAGCTTTGATATATTTGCATGGAGTAAGAAAATTCTTATCACAAAGGAGAAAGAAACAAGTTAATTTAATTTCAATATTCAAAATTCTAACCACCATGAGATTAATCATTGAACCCGATTACAGTTCTCTGTCCAACTGGGCAGCAAACTATGTTGCAAAAAAAATCAACGCAGCTAATCCTACTAAAGAAAAACCGTTTGTATTAGGACTTCCCACAGGTTCATCTCCTCTGGGTATGTATAAGGCCCTGATTGAATTAAACAAGAAGGGAGTGGTATCATTCAAGAATGTAGTGACTTTCAATATGGACGAATACGTAGGCTTGCCGGAATCTCATCCTGAAAGCTACCATTCATTCATGTTCAATAACTTCTTTAATCATATTGACATCTGCAAGGAAAACATTCACATCCTGAACGGTAACGCAGCCGACCTGGAAGCTGAATGTGCCAACTATGAAAAAGAAATTGAAAAGTTCGGCGGCATCGACCTGTTCTTAGGAGGTATCGGTCCTGACGGTCACATTGCTTTCAACGAACCGGGCTCTTCACTGACTTCACGCACACGTGTGAAAACACTGACTACTGATACCATCATCGCTAACTCACGTTTCTTCGACAACGACGTGAACAAAGTGCCTAAGACAGCATTGACCGTAGGAGTTGGTACTGTACTTTCTGCTAAAGAAGTACTGATTATCTGTAACGGACATAACAAGGCACGTGCATTGCAGCATGCAGTAGAAGGCGGCATCACACAGATGTGGACTATCAGCGCATTGCAGATGCACCAGCACGGTATCATCGTATGTGACGAAGCAGCTACTGACGAACTGAAAGTTGGTACCTACAAGTACTTCAAAGATATTGAAAAAAACAACCTCTAATTCGCTGAATCATGAGAACCAATCTTAGCTCTCAAATTTCACTGAATCGCGTTTCCCCACGTTACTATCGTCCGGGAAACGCAGTAGAACGTTCTGTCCTGACACGACTGGAAAAAATCCCGACCAACATCTTCGAAACAAGCGAAGAAGGTGTGGTACAGATTGCCAATGAAATCGTCGCAAAGATACAGGACAGACAGCGTGAAGGAAAATTCTGTACCATTGCCATAGGTACAGGTGCTTCCCTGCGTCCGCTGTTCACCGAACTGATTCGGAAACACAAGGATGAAGGCGTAAGTTTCCGCAACGTGGTATTCTTCAACCTGTATGAATATTATCCGCTGACCGAAGGTGCTGGAAGCAGTTTCAGCCACCTGAACAAGCTTTTCCTTTCACAGATAGACATTGACCGCCAGAATATCTTTACAATGGACGGTAGCATCCCTCAGGAAGCCATCATCGAACACTGCCGTTTGTACGAACAGCGTATACAGACCTTCGGAGGTCTTGATATGGTTATCATGGGAATCGGACGTGAAGGAAACATCGGTATGAACGAACCTGGTTCACATGCCAGCTCTACTACCCGCCTGATTTTGATTGATGCAACTTCTCGTTCTGAAGCTGCACATAATATCGGTGTGGACAATCTTCCTCCCTGCTCCATCACCATGGGTATCAATACCATTATGGGAGCCAGAAAAGTTTATATGCTGGCCTGGGGTGAAGACAAAGCTGACATCATCCGAAGTGCAGTGGAAGACAAAGTAAGTGATACACTGCCGGCATCTTACCTGCAACTTCACGCCAACACTTCCGTTTGCGTAGACTTGGCTGCGGCAGCCCACCTGACTCGTATTCAGCGTCCATGGCTGGTAACCAGCTGCGAATGGAACGACAAACTCGTAAGAAGTGCCATCGTATGGTTGTGTACTACACTGAACAAGCCTATTCTGAAACTGACCAACAAGGACTATAATGAAAACGGCTTGAGCGAACTGCTGGCTCTTTACGGCTCTGCCTACAATGCCAATATCAAGGTATTCAACGACCTGCAGCACACCATTACCGGATGGCCGGGTGGTAAACCGAATGCCGACGATACCTATCGTCCGGAACGTGCCAAACCGTTCCCGAAACGCGTGGTGGTATTCTCTCCGCATCCGGATGACGATGTAATCTCCATGGGAGGTACATTGCGCCGTCTCGTTCAGCAGGGACATGAAGTACACGTGGCTTACGAAACTTCCGGAAACATTGCCGTAGGCGATGAAGAAGTAGTACGTTTCATGCATTTCATCAACGGCTTTAACCAGTTGTTCGAAAATAGTGAAGACAAGGTTATCAGCGACAAATATGCTGAAATCAAACAGTTCTTCTCTACCAAGAAAGAAGGCGACATGGATACACGCGACATCCTGACCATCAAAGGTCTGATTCGTCGTGGAGAAGCTCGTACCGCTTGTACGTTCAATCATATTCCGCTCAGCCGCTGTCACTTCCTTGACCTCCCGTTCTATGAAACCGGAAAGATTGAAAAGAACCCGATCAGCGAGGCCGACGTAGAAATCGTGCTCAACCTGCTTCGCGAAGTGAAACCTCATCAGATTTATGTAGCCGGCGACTTGGCCGACCCGCATGGTACTCACCGCGTATGTACGGACGCTGTTTTTGCCGCTATCGATGAAGAAAAGAATGCCGGTGCAGAATGGCTGAAAGACTGCCGCATCTGGATGTACCGTGGTGCATGGGCAGAATGGGAAATCGAAAACATCGAAATGGCCGTACCGTTGAGTCCGGAAGAACTTCGTGCAAAACGTAACTCTATCCTGAAACACCAGTCTCAGATGGAAAGCGCACCGTTCCTGGGCAATGACGAACGTCTGTTCTGGCAGAGAAGTGAAGACCGCAACCGCGGAACTGCTTCACTTTACGACCAGTTAGGTCTGGCTTGCTATGAAGCTATGGAAGCATTTGTAGAATATAAACCTATTTAAGTGCATATCACATTTTAAGCCAAAAGACACAGAAACGCAGAAGTTCACCCCGAAAGGAAGAACTTCTCGTTTCCGTGTCTTTTTTATTTCTGTATTTACCAAATCTTTTTACCTGCATGAAAAAACTACTCATTCCCGCATTTGCATTTTGGCTCAGTTGCCTCTTCCCGTCGTGTACCTCGACTTCTCCCAACCATTTTCTGAAAGAAGCCGACTACCGCAACAAAGTGGAAGCTGATTTCGGACAGAAGAAGGAGATTCTCAACCGGGGAAATCTTTTTGACATCTTCAATGAAGACATGTCGCTGGAGGAACGGGAAGCCATGATGTTCCTGTATGCCTACATGACTCCGGGCGATATTTCCGACTATTCCGGAGAATTCTACCTGAAAAATGTACGTCTGGCACTTCAGAACCGAAAAGAGACTTCATGGGGAGCCGGAATTCCCGACATGATATTCCGCCACTTTGTACTCCCTGTCAGAGTAAACAACGAAAACCTGGATAATGCACGCGAAGTGTTCCGCCAGGAACTGATGCCGCGTGTGGAAAAACTATCCATGTACGATGCCGTGCTGGAAGTAAACCACTGGTGCCATGAAAAAGTAATCTATACCTCGACCGACATCCGTACCAGTGCCCCGATGGCTACTGTGAAAACGGCTTACGGACGTTGCGGTGAAGAATCGACCTTCCTGGTAGTCGCTCTCCGTGCCGTAGGTATCCCTGCCCGTCAGGTGTACACCCCGCGCTGGGCACATACTGACGACAACCATGCCTGGGTAGAAGCCTGGGTGGACGGCAAATGGTACTTCCTTGGTGCCTGCGAACCGGAACCGGTACTGAACTTAGGATGGTTCAATGCTCCTGCCAGCAGAGGTATGCTGATGCACACCAAAGTATTCGGTGCATACGACGGACCGGAAGAAGTGATGAAAACCACTGCCAACTATACGGAAATCAACATCATCGACAACTACGGACAGAGTGCCCCCGTCACTGTCACGGTGGTAGATGCTCAGGGTAAGGCCGTAGAAGGTGCACACGTAGAGTTCAAGATTTACAATTACGCTGAATTCTTCACCGTAGCCAACAAAACGACCGACGCACAAGGAAAAGCATCACTTTCTGCCGGATTGGGCGACATGGTAGTCTACGCTTCGGCAAATGACCACTTCGGCTTGCAGAAAGTTTCTTTCGGAAAAGATAAAGAAGTCACATTAACGCTTTCTCACCGTCCGGGAGATGTATTTACCGATACCTTGCACATTGTGCCACCGGCTGAAAAAGCCAACTTCCCGGAAGTGACCGATGCACAGCGTAAGGAAAACAACCGGCGTATGGCTCAGGAAGATTCTATCCGCAATGCTTACGTAGCCAGCTTCCCTACCGAAGAAAAGGCCAAGGATTTTGCAGAAGGACTGAAACTGGATGTGAACCAGACAAGCACATACATTCTGAAATCCAGAGGAAACCATGCGGACATCATGCAGTTCCTGTCGAATGCTGCGGAAAAGGGACAGGGTGCCCGTGCATTGGAATTGCTCAGCACACTGGCTGATAAAGACCTGCGCGACACACCTTGCAGCATTCTGGAAGACCATTTGTATGCTACCGATGCGAAAGCTGACGTAAAAGAAGTGCTTGCACCGCGTATTGCCACTGAAATGCTGACTCCTTACCGTACCTACCTGCAGAAAGCCTTGTCTGCCGAACTAGCCGCACAAATCAAAGCTGACCCGCAAGTGCTCGTGAAATGGTGTAAGGACAGCCTGTCTATCCGCAACGACCTGAGTACGATATTCACCATTACCTCACCCGAAGGTGTATGGCGCAGCCGTGTAACCGACTCACAGTCCAGAGACATCTTCTTCGTAGCTGCTGCCCGTAGCTTAGGTATCCCCGCCTGGAAGGATGAAGTAAACGGTAACATCTGCTACCGCCTCAACGGAAAACCGGTATTGGTGGACTTTGAAAGTTCAGAAGGTGGAAGTCTGTCGGAAGGTGTATTGAAAGCTACTTACCAGGCTATTCCTCGACTGGACAATCCGAAATATTACACTCACTTCACCCTGTCGAAGTATGACAACGGCACATTCCAGTTGCAGAACCATCCGGAAGATGCCAGCTGGGCTTCTCTGCTGAAAAACGGAAGCAGCATGTCGACCGATTATTATATGATGGTAACGGGTAGCCGTATGGCCAACGGAGGTGTATTGAGCCAGGTTTCATTCTTCTCTGTCGACAAAGGAAAGACCACGGTAACTCCTCTCTGCATGCGCAACAATACGGAAGAAGTACGTGTTATCGGCAGCTTCAATTCCGAAGCACTCTACACCCGTCCGGGCACAGACGAACAAGTATCTGTACTCAACACCACAGGAAGAGGATATTACATTGTCGGCGTATTGGGCGTAGGTCAGGAACCGACCAACCATGCCCTGAAAGACATCGAAGTAAAGAAAGCGGAATTTGAGAAATGGGGACGTACGATTGTACTGCTCTTCACTGACGAAGCAGCCTATAAGAAATTCGACCGCAAGGAATTCCCCAACCTTCCGTCGAACGTAGTGTTCGGTATAGACAAAGACGGAAGCATTCTGAAAATGATTGCTGAAAATATGAAGCTGGGCAGCAAACCCACCCTGCCGGTGATTATCCTGGGCGATACGTTCAACCGTGTAGTCTTCGAATCACATGGATACACCATCGGCATGGGCGAGCAACTGCTCCATGTTATCCACGGACTGTAAGCGCCTCAATGGTGCGACGCACCTTTTCGGGAGTCGTAACCGGATGAGCATATTCATCCATATCCGTACCTCCCATCGACAAAGCCGGATTGCGAAGAAGCATCCGGCTTTCTTTTTGCTCGCGCGCCGAAAAATGGAACTCACCGGCTCCCGTCACACGAGCCAGTTCCGCAATGTTATGTTCGTTCACTCCGCAGCCCGGCATGATGATAATGCGGTCGCCCGCCTGCTTCACCAGTTCAGCCAGCAAGGGTGCCCCTTCCATGGCCGTAGGCATCTGGCCGGAAGTCAGCACACGGTTCACCCCCATGCCTATCAGTTCTTCAAGTGCCTCACGGGGTGACTTGACATAATCAAATGCACGGTGGAAAGTCACCGAAAGTCCTTTAGAAGCTTCCATCAGACGCTGCATGACCGGCTTGTCCAGCTCGCCTTCCGGTGTAAGGCAACCGAACACCACTCCATCGGCTCCCGCCTGACGGGCAGCCCGAATATCTTCTTCCATAATCTCCAGTTCAGAAGGTGTGTACAGAAAATCTCCTCCACGCGGACGGATAATGACATGCAGACGGATGTCAATCAACTTACGGGCCACTTTTATCTCGCCCAACGACGGAGTAGTTCCACCTTCCGGCATGCCGGCACACAATTCTACCCGATGAGCACCTCCCTGCTGGGCAGCCACGCAACTCTCTGCAGAGTTCGCACAAATTTCAAACATGTAGTTTTTCATCTCTCAGTCAACTTTAAACAGTGATTTTTTTCACCCTCAGAAAAGGCCTTTGCATTTACCGGAAAACGCTTTGACGCTTCAATCAAAACGCAAGTACGTTTTACTTAAAACACAAGTGCGTTTTACATGAAACGCAAGTACGTTTTATATCAAACGCAAAGGCGTTTTAGCACAAACGTAGGAGCGTTTTTTCCGAAAGTACAAATCGCGATGTCTGAAGGCTGGTATCTATAAACAAAAAAGCTTATTAAACCGTTCTTTTTCAGTCTAATAAGCTTTATGTACGCCCGTGGGGAGTCGAACCCCAATCGAAGGAACCGGAATCCTTTATTCTATCCATTGAACTACGGGCGCAAATATCAATAAGCACACTTTCCAACGTCCTTTTTTGAGAAAGGATATTTCGAAAGCGTGACAAAAATACAATTATTCGGTCTTTTCTCCTAATTTTTTCCTGAAAAAATAGGGAGTGAAAACTAAAATAGTTTTACTCTTACACGCCTATACGACCTCACACATCAGAACTGGAAGTAGATAAACGGCTGAATATCGCTGCTTTTCACCTGAATGACCAGATAAATCAGCGCAATCATTATCAGTGCCTGGGCTATGAGCGGCATACGCACCATGCCCCGGCTGCACGCATTCTGCCAGCTGTCGGGACAGAAATGAAGCAAGAAGCCTACTCCCATCAATGCAAACACTTTCCAGTAGCCCGTCAAAAGCTGCTCCAGCAATTCCGGATGGAAGGCTGTAAATATCTGGCGAATCATGGTCACCGAAGCCTCAAACGTGGAGTTTCGGAAGAATATCCAGCAGAAGCATACAAAATGGAAAGTCAATACCACAGCAAAGAATTTACGTATTCCTCGGCTGCGATATTGTTTGGGCCGACCCAATAGGTTACGGAAAAACTTATGTAAGGCCAATGCCACTCCGTGCAATCCGCCCCACACCACAAAGTTCCACGAAGCACCGTGCCACAAACCACCTAAAAGCATGGTCAGTATCAGGTTGATGTAGGTACGGATTTTTCCCTTTCGGTTACCGCCCAGGGAAATATACAGATAGTCGCGCAACCAGGTAGACAAGGAGATGTGCCAGCGATGCCAGAAATCGGTCACACTGTCCGCCTTATAAGGCGAATCAAAGTTGGGAGGGAAATGGAATCCCAGCAGCAGGGCAAGTCCGATAGCCATGTCACTGTAGCCCGAAAAGTCACAGTATATCTGCAAGGCATATCCGTAAATCCCAAACAGGTTTTCCAGTCCGGAATACAATCCCGGATTGTCGAAAATACGCTCCACGAAGTTCACGCTGATGTAGTCCGAAATCACCGCCTTCTTGAACAAACCGCTCACGATAAAGAAGATGCCCTGACCGAACATCTCGGACGTGACGGACAAGGGCCGGCGGATTTGCGGAATGAAATCGCGGGCACGCACGATAGGTCCTGCCACCAGCTGCGGGAAGAAAGACACATAGAAAGCATAATCCAGCAGACTGGACAAGGGTTTCAAATCACGCCGGTACACGTCGATGGTATAGCTCAGCGACTGGAAGGTAAAGAAAGAAATCCCTACCGGAAGGAATATGTCCAGCGGCTCGAACCGTCCGTTCCACAACGGAGCCAGCATTTCGTAAAAGAAATTGGTGTACTTGAAATAACATAGCAGCCCGAGGTTGATACACAAGCTGCACACCACCAGCATCTTCCGCTTCCAGTGCTCCACCGTCATCTCCATCCTGCGCGCCAGCAGGAAGTCGGACACCGTGACAATGCCCAGCAGGAAGAAATAGGTTCCGCTGCTTTTATAATAGAAATAATAAGAAAACAAGGTGACAAACAGCAGGCGTGCCGTAGTCCGTTTCTGCAAAAGCAGATACACCAGGCTGAATCCGAGAAAAAGAAGCAGGAAGAAGCCGCTGCTGAAAATCATCGGCTGCGCCGCATCGTATGTCAATACCTCTTTCAGTCTGTCCAAGTCAATTCCAAGTTCCGTCCAGTTGAGTTTCCACATAATTGTTGTATGATTTGATAATCGCTTCGTGTAATAATAGTCCCTGCAAAATATATCCTTCCTGCGTGAAATGAATCTTGTCACGCTGGAAATAGTTTCCATTACTCCAGTTCAGACAAGCATAACGTTCACCTCCTACCACGTGATACATATCCCATATAGCGAGTTTCCGCGAAGCCGCATAATCCAGTTCTGTCTTTACCACTAATTTCGTACGAGGATTGATTACTCTTGCGCCCCGTCGGCCATTGCGGACATACGCTCCGGGAGGAGTGGTCAGCAGATATACCGCCTGCGGACATCCTTTCTTCAATTCTTCTAACAGATTATCCATCTGTGCCAAGTGCTCCGCCGAAAAATAACGGCGACCATGCGCTTCATTGGTGCCGAACGAAAGAATAACCAGGTCCGGATTCAGTTCGATAATCTGACGAATATTCTCAGGTGTAGCAAAAGAAGCACAAGTCGCTCCGTTTACTCCTACTATGTGATACACAATTCCTGCGGCCCCCGTTTCCTGCGCCAGTCCCGAAGTACGGTAACTCACCTGCATATCGAGCACGGCCTCCCGTCCGAAATCGTCTTCCAGCTGACGCCGTACAATATAAGGATACACATGCCCCCGCACATGAGAATCGCCGATGTGCACGATACGTAACGGACGGTCGAGCACGGAAAGCTTCTGCCAGAAAGGCTCCAGTTCATGCGTAGGGTCTGTAATCGTATTCTCAGTTGTTCCCTTAAAGCCGGCAGGCATCGGATTGCTGACTTCCACAAAGCGCATCAGCTGCTGCATGGCCTCGCTGTCGGACACATGACCGGAATGACGGTCCGGACGCGACTTCTCCGGCAACACATCCTGCGCTAAAAGCGGCAATGCCCCCAAAAGGAATCCGAAGAATATCCTCCAAAAACGTATCTCACTCCATTTCATAAGCTTTTCGTTTTTCGTACTGTTCCTTGCCGTACATCAACGTTTCAAACAAAAGTCCGGCAATGTGCTTTCCTCCCCTGAAATTGATGTGAGTATAGTCATAATTGGCCATCTGAGGCTTGTGGTTCACCATCTCTACCATACTACCTTCTCCTCCCATGGCTTCGAACATATTCCAGAATGCCACACCCGTTTCTGCCGCAAGTGCCTGCTGGTAACGAATCAGGCGCTTCACCCCCGGCATGGTACGCAATTCGCCGTTTTCATCCTTGTTTTCTCTATCTCCCACCCCGACAATCAGGACAGAAGCCTCCGGAAAGGCCGTCTTCAAACGCTCCACTATCGGTTTCATCGCATCCTTGTAATAGGTATAGTTCATTACCTTGTCTGAAGCTACATTCAGCCCGTACTGCAACACAATCAAATCGTATGTACGCAGACGGTTATACTGACGAAGTATCGACATCGGAATATTACCCAACTGCTGTCCGCTGCTTCCACGGGTACTGAAATTATCGACTACCACACCTTGACGCGGATCCATCGTCACGGCATAGAACAAAGCTGTAGAATCCAGCTGCTCCACTTTCCAGCGCACAGATCCGATACGTCCGTTCACAGACACAGACTGCAACTCTTCTTTTCCACCCACAGAAAATGGCTGTGCCTCTCCTCCATTGACAGATGCAGCCAACCGCAAAGAATCGGAAGTCAGGAAATAACAGGTAGACACTTCGCAGGTATCAATATGCGACAAGAAGCGTTTCTCACCTTTCAGGCTGACATAAGCTCCCGAAGAAGGAATAAAATAATGATTGGAAATGTCCTGACGGGAACGGTCAAAATAGGTGGAATCTGTAATGGAGTGACTGCCCCATCCACCAAACGAATGGTGTACCGTAGGACGGAAACCAGCTATTTTCGTTGTGATGGGCACATATCCCACCCCACATCCGCCAAAACGCTTCTGCAACATTTCGCGCAAATCACCGGTCAGAATATCGGCCTCAATAAATGAATCTCCGAAATAGGCAATACGTACCGGGCGGTCCAAAGAAGACACCTTTCCCAAAGCTTCATAGAAATACTCCATTCCACGCCCTGCAGAATCAGCATATTCTTCAATGCAGACCATTCCACTCTTGCAGGTATCCACAAAAGCAGGCTTTACAGGAGGCGGCAACACCAAGGTATCAGAATCCATAGGTTCTGCTATTTCCTTCTTTATACGAATGTCTGAAAGCAAATCAACCCTTCTCAAAGGTTCGCCACGAAAAGAAACAGACGGCAAAAAATGCATGGCAAACAAGCCTGCCACCACCAGAAGGGTGAACAGAAAAGTGTATAATAATTTATTTTTCATGAACTTTCCTCTAAAACCGGGTGCAAAGATAGCGAAAGGTGAGTGCAATACCAAACCAAAAGCTTGCTTTTGAGTGCAAGTATTGCCGAACCGCATCCTATCTTCGAGAAATCAAAGATAGAGGAGTTTAAGTACAAAATTATCTGGTATGTTTCTCTCGAATATTCTTCAAGAAATCATCGACCATGCGGTAACCTTTTTCCGTGGTAATCCCCCGCATGTGTAGAATAGTGATTTCACTATAGATTTCGGCCAGCGGATAATGGTCTGTAATGTCTGAATAAATCAATAAGTCCATCTGCATGGCCATGGCCTGATTAATAATCTGAAAATTGATGTCACTACGAAAAATACCTTGCTCTACCCCTTTTTGAAAATAGGCCAGTGCATCAGCATCTCCCCTGCGACGGTCATCATGTATATAGTCCAACACCTTGGAATATTTGCGCAAGTCACGAAAGAACAGAGGGTTTACCGAACACAACTCATTGAACTTACGCTCATAAAATGTAAGGATTACTTCCAGCACATTATTCGCGCTGGAAGCAATCTCTTGCATATACTCATTCATACAATGACGATAAAAACGGAAAACTTCCAGCAGAAGTTCTTCTTTATCTCCAAACAGTTCATAAAGCGTACGCTTGGATATAGAAAGCGAACTTGCTATATCGTCCATGTGGACAGCCTTAATCCCCAAAGTCATAAAAGATTTGGAGGCTGTTTCCACCACACGCAACTTTAACTCTTCACGGTCGTTTTCCTTTCTTCGCCCTGCCATTATCTACATCAATGAATAATTCCTAATTTTGAAGTTTCCACAAACTGGATAATGTTTTCAATTTCCGGTCCGTTAGGAATCTGTTCACGAATACGTCCCAATGCATCATGCAATGAAGTATTTGCCTTATAAAGGATACGGTATGCCTGTGCAATGTGTTTGATAATGGTTTCAGAAAAACCGGTATGCTCCAGCACCTTTGTATTAATGCTATAGAATGCAATCGGTTCATGGGCTGCTACAATATATGGAGGAATGTCCTTAATGAAACGGCATCCGCCCTGCACTACTGAGAAGCTTCCCAGACGTGTATTTCCCTGCATCAGCACATTGGAAGTAAGGATGGCATTGTCATAGATGATACAGTTGCCCGAAACCTGTGAACCGTTACCGATAATGCAACGGTTACCCACTTCCACGTCATGAGAAAGACGGGCTCCACTCATGATGAAGTTGCCATCACCCACTTTTGTAGCATGTGAAGCATGTGTACCGCGAATAATCACGGCATTTTCACGAATCACATTGTTATTGCCGATAATAGCCAGTGTTTCTTCACCTGTAAAGGCAAAATCCTGGGGAACTGCTGCCACAACAGCTCCCTGATAAACTGTATTTCCATTTCCCATACGTGTGCCGCTCATCAGACTGGCATAAGGCATAATCACGTTGTCATCACCTATCTCTACATTCTTGTCGATATAGGCAAATGGATGAACCGTCACGTTCTTACCCAATTTGGCTGACGGATCTACATAAGCTAAAGGACTTATCATAGTTTTCTCATTTTAAGGTTAATCAATTTCTTCCTCCTCCCAACGCACTGTACAAGTTGATCACAGCTTGCATACGCTGGAAATTATCAGCTACCTCTGACAACTGTGCACTCAGCAGATTCTGCTGTGCGGTCAGGATTTCCAGATAAGTGGCATCTCCGCTCTGGAACAAGGCCTTGGTATAAGTCACTGCCTTATCCAACTGCTCTACCTGTCCACGGTCTTCCACCAGTTTCTTATTCTGTGTATCGAACAGATACAGAGCATCGCTCACTTCCTTTCCAGCTTCCAGAATAGTCTGCTGATAATTCATCTGAGCAATCTTTTCTTCTGCCTTTGAAACCTTCAGGTTGGCAATCAGCTTACCGTTATTGAAAATAGGCTGAGCCAATGAAGCCAAAGCCTGCAGCATAAATTCACCCGGATTAGCCACTGTAATACCTGAACCGTTTGTCCATCCTGCCAGACCAGTAATGTTCAAGCCCGGATAGAAAGCTGCACGTGCAGAGTTGGTGGTATAATAAGCAGCCGCAAGCGTCATTTCAGCCATCTTCACGTCCGGACGGTTTTCCAATAACTGCATCGGTACACCCGCTGCCAGTTCTTCCGGCATAACCTGTTCGTCCAATGTACTGCGTTCGATGGTCTGAGGAGCCTTAGCCAACAGTACAGCAAGTGAATTTTCTGTTTCACGCACCTGACGTTTCAAATCCATCAACGAAGCCTCTACCTGATGGCTGGCAGCACGCATCTGTGCTACAGCAGCTTCGGTTGTCATACCGGCAATTTTCATGGCTTCCATTACTCGTACGTTTTCTTTATAGATAGCAGCCGTTTCAGTCGTAATTTCTACCTGACGGTCGAGCATCAGCAAAGAATAGTACACATTAGCTATACCACAAATAATCTGTGAACGTACAGCCTGTTCTGCATACTGGCTCTGTTCGTAGGCTACTTTCTGCCCACGTTTGGTATTCAAAATCTTTCCGAACAAGTCAATTTCCCAACTGGCAGACACTGGAAGCTGGTATGCCTTTACATAGTTTCCACCTCCCATGCTGGTTGTAGAACCTTGCGGAGCCAGATTAATAGAAGGCAAATAAGACAATTTAGCGGCAGTCAGCATCACTTTCGCTTCCTGTACACGGAGAGCAGCCGCCTGCATATCTACATTGTTAGCCAGTCCTTCTTCAATCAAGGCCTGCAGTTTGGCATCACGGAAAATCTCTTTCCAAGGCAAGTTTCCCATATTGGCCGTATCGGCAGCCAGTGTATCGGTTGCCGAAGCCGGGTCACGATAGACACCTGAGGCATCTATCGTTTCCGGACGGTCATAAGCTTTGTAAATGTGGCAACTGCTCATCATAGCAGCCAGACACATCATTCCTATTATCTGTTTTTTCATTATCAATCTTATTTATGCGTATTAGGAGAATACTGTTCAATTTCAGCTTCCACTTCACTTTCATCGAGGCTATCCCATTCCATTGGTTTCACTTTTTCTTGCAACCACTGGAATACCACGAACAATACCGGAACGATGAAAATCTGGAAAATCATACCGATTAACATACCACCAATAGCCGAAGCACCCAATGTACGGTTACCGTGAGCTCCTACACCCATAGCCAACATCAACGGAATCAAACCGACAATCATGGCCAATGAAGTCATCAAAATCGGACGAAGACGGGCTGCAGCACCCAATACGGCTGCCCAGGAAATACTCATACCTTGTTTACGACGGTCAAGAGCAAACTCTACAATCAAGATGGCATTCTTAGCCAACAGACCCATCAACATAATCAAGGCAATCTGCATGTAAATATCATTTGACATGGTTCCCAAAATCATCTTCAATGCAGGAATGCTTCCCAATGCACTAAATCCGTTGACGAAGATGAAGCTACCCATCAAACCGAACGGAACAGAAAGCAATACGGCCAACGGCAGGATGTAACTTTCATACTGGGCACTCAGCAGCAAGTAAACGAAGACGAAGCAAAGTACGAAGATAATACCTGTTGTACTGCCACTTGTCTGTGCTTCCTCACGTGCCATACCTCCCAATTCGTAACCGAATCCCATCGGAAGATTTTCCTTAGCCACTTCAGCAATAGCCTGCAATGCCTGACCTGAAGTATAACCAGAAGCAGGAGCCACCATCACCTTCATTGAAGTATACAGGTTGAAACGGTTGATAATATCCGGGCCGTATACTTTCTTCATGCTTACGAACTGTGTGATAGGAGCCATTTCTCCATTGCTACCACGTACTTTCACTCCGTTCAACGATTCCATGTTTTTAGTAGCATCCGGTTCAGCCTGAATCATTACACGATACATCTTACCGAAACGGTTGAAGTTAGAAGCATACAAACCTCCAAAATATCCCTGCATAGTAGAAAGAATATCGCTCGGGCTGATACCTGCCTTTTTACAAGCTGCCGCATCAATGTCAAGCTGATACTGCGGGAAGCTCGGGTTGAAGGTAGTCTTCGCAGAGTTGATTTCCGGACGTGCTTCCAGTGCAGCTGTATAGCTTTTTACCACTTCAAAGAAGTGATCCAGCGTACCACCGGTCTTATCCTGCATGTTCAACTCAATATCACTTGATACTGAATAACCCGGAATCATCGGAGGAGCAAAGAACAATACCTGTGCATCCTTAATGACTTTCTGTGCACGCAAGAACAAAGTAGAATAGATAATATCTGAATTCTGCATCATGGAACGTTCTTCCCAGTCTTTCAGCTTGATGATGACAGAACCGTAAGAAGGTCCTTGACCACCAATAAAGCTATATCCAGAAATGATAGTACGAGACTGAACGGCAGGTTCTGCAGCTACCAGGCTATCTACCTTGGCCAACACTTCCATAGCGCGTTCCTGAGAAGTACCAGGAGGCAATGTCACAGCACCCATGATAGTACCGGTATCTTCATTCGGCACCATACCAGTCGGAGTGGTTTTCATAAAGAACATCAACAATACGATAGATGCAGCCACCAGTCCGAATGAAAGCCATTTCTTATGAATAAAGAATACGACACGCTTCTTATAGCTCTTCAGCAATGAATCGTATGCAGCATTGAAAGAGGTATGGAAACGATCGACCATACTCATCTTCTTCTGCTTGTGTTCTGAATCATGCGGTTTCAGGAAAATAGCACACAATGCCGGAGAAAGTGTCAACGCGTTCAACGCAGAGAATGCGATAGAAATCGCCATCGTAATACCGAACTGACGATAGAATGTACCGGCCGTACCTCCCATGAAACTTACCGGGATAAACACGGACATCATGACCAATGTAATAGAAACCAGTGCACCACCGAGTTCGCTCATGGCATCGATAGAAGCCTCACGAGATGATTTGTATCCCTGGTCCAACTTGGCATGTACACCTTCCACCACCACAATGGCATCGTCGACCACAATCGCAATGGCAAGCACCATCGCCGAAAGTGTCAGCAAGTTCACACTAAATCCAATCAGTTTCAATACGAAGAAAGTAGCAATCAAGGCTACCGGAATGGCAATGGCCGGAATCAATGTAGAACGCATATCCTGCAAGAACACATATACTACGATGAACACCAGCACAAACGCCTCAATCAAAGTCTTGATAACTTCGTGAATAGACGCATACAAGAAGTCATTGGCATTCTGAGCCACGTTAATCTTCAATCCGGCAGGCAAGCTTTCTTCAGCCTTACTAATAACATCCAACAAGTTGTTGATTGTTTCTGTCGCATTGGTTCCTGCCATCTGGAATACGATACAAGTTACAGCCTTATGACCGTTTACTGTATTATTAAAGGTATAAGCCAGACGTCCCAGTTCGATACGGGCTACATCTCCCAAACGGAGTACTTCACCGTTAGGCAGAGCCTTCACTACAATATCTTCAAATTCTTCAGTCTGCTGCAAACGACCTTTGTAACGAATGGTGTACTGGAAAGTCTGATTACCACGTTCACCAAACTGTCCAGGTGCAGCTTCAATATTCTGTTCTGCCAATACACCAGAGATATCAGACGGAACCAAATTGTACTGCGCCATCACATCCGGCTTCAACCAAATACGCATAGAGTAGTCCTGACCCATCACGTTGGCATCACCCACACCTTTTACACGCTGAACTTCCGGAATCAAGTTAATCTTGGCATAGTTTTCAATAAACTCAATGTTATACTTATCTTCTGCATCATACAAAGAGAAAATCAACAACATAGAGTTCTGACGTTTCTGTGTGGTCACACCCACTTTGGTAACTTCTGCCGGCAACAGACCTTGTGCCATAGACACACGGTTCTGTACGTTGACCGCAGCCATATCCGGGTCAGTACCCTGGTTAAAATAAATGCTGATATCAGCTGAACCATTGTTTGAGGCACTAGACTGAATGTACATCATGTTTTCTACACCGTTAATCTGGTCTTCCAGCGGAGCAATCACTGAGTTCAACACAGTCTGTGCATTCGCACCTGTATAAGTTGCTCTTACCGATACGGTAGGAGGTGCAATGTCCGGATATTGTGTAACCGGCAGGGTGGCCAAACCAATCACACCCAGAATTACTATCAAAATAGAAATTACGGTTGACAGTACCGGACGGTTAATAAATTTATCTAGTTTCATTCTTTAAATACCATTTATAATTACAGTCCCGAGGGTTTTCATCAAACACATTCCCCCAGCACCATAAGAATCATTTTTTATTATTTAAAAGCTGTCTGAATGTTACCATCCCGCTGGTCTTGTAACGCCTTCTGGAATTTAGCTTCTTTTTCAGCCTGTGTAATCGGAGTAATCTTTTGTCCGTCTTTCAATGTCTGAACACCTTCTACAACAATCTTATCCCCAGGCTTCAGCCCACCTGTCACGATGTAATGTTTACCATCATTCAAGTTAGAAACCTGCACTTCTGTATGCTTGATAGTATTATCAGACTGTAATACATACACAAACTTCTTGTCCTGAATTTCCTGAGTAGCAGTTTGAGGAATCAAGATAATGTCGCTCATAGTGTATGGGAATACCACGTTGGCCATACCTCCACTACGAAGGATATTCTGCTTGTTCGGGAAAATTGCACGCATGCTTACAGAACCAGTAGTCTGGTCGATTACACCACTTACGGCATCAATCTTACCTTCTTCTGAATACATTGTTCCATCAGACAACTGCAATTTGACAGCAGGCATCTTTTCCAACTGTTCCTTCAATGTACCACCTGCTTTAGTCAAAGCCAGCAACTGTTTTTCAGTCATTGAGAAATATACGTACATATCTCCAATCTGAGAAACGGTAGTCAACGGTTCAGCTGCAGAAGGACCAACCAATGCACCTACACGATACGGGAAAGTACCAATAACTCCATCTGAAGGACTGGTTACGGTACAGAAGCCCAAATTCTGTTTTGCAGCCGCATAAGAAGCTTCTGCCTGTGCCAAACTTGCCTTAGCAGAAAGCAGGTTATTTACAGCTGTCTGGTATTCAAAATCACTGATAATTTTCTGCTCATGCAGCATCTTCTTGTTTGCTTCAGTTGAAGTAACAGTTTCCAAGTTAGCTTTTGCTGAAGCCACGCTTGCTTTAGCCTGATCGTATGCAGCCTTATACTGTGTAGGATCAATCTGGAACAAAGCTTGTCCCTTGCGAACTGTAGCACCTTCGTCTACACACAACTTCACGATAAATCCTGATACTTGCGGACGAATTTCAATATCCTGCAAACCTTTAATTGTAGCGGGATACTGGGTTGTCTGATTGCTAGAAGCAGCTGCAAGTGTTTCAACCGCAAATTCATCATCACCCATTTTCATACCCCCCTGACCGCCTCCACATGCAGTCAGCACCGAAAGAGTCAATGCATAGAATGCCACTCGGCTAGAAGAAAAACTTCTGTTTCTTTTTGTGCTCATACTTATATTCATATATAAAATTTGGTTTTATCTCTTCTCTCTATTAAAGTTTTCCACTGAAAACTTTACACCCTTCTCTAGTTTTTTATCGTGCAAATATAGAAAAAAAATCAAGGTCCGGAAAGTGACTTTAACTAAGAATAACCATAATGCCCTAATATCATTACATATAGCCAATATTATCAGACCAATCGACAAAAACTATCGACAAAAAATCTTCAATACTCCAAAACAACCTTCGTTCATTTTATAGTTTTTTTCAGAAAAAAACAGTCCATTTGTTATTTTATTCCTACATTTGCGCGATACATTATTCTTTGAAACAACTAAAAAACGAAGAAATATGACAAAAATAACGAAAGAAGCAGCCTTGCTCTATCACTCACAAGGCAAACCGGGGAAAATAGAAGTGGTCCCCACCAAACCTTATCAAACTCAACGAGATTTATCATTGGCTTATTCACCGGGAGTAGCAGAACCGTGTCTGGAAATCCAAAAGAATCCGGATACCGCATACGACTATACCGACAAAGGTAACTTGGTAGCCGTAATCTCTAACGGAACAGCTGTATTAGGTTTAGGAGATATAGGTGCCATGAGCGGAAAACCCGTAATGGAAGGAAAGGGACTGCTGTTTAAAATTTATGCCGGAATTGACGTATTCGATATTGAAGTAAATGAAAAAGACCCGGATAAATTTATCGAAGCGGTAAAAGCCATTGCTCCTACTTTCGGAGGTATCAATCTGGAAGACATCAAAGCTCCTGAATGCTTCAAAATAGAACAGAGACTGAAGGAAGAACTGGACATTCCGGTAATGCACGACGACCAGCACGGTACAGCCATCATCTCCAGTGCCGGATTGCTGAATGCGCTGGAAGTAGCCGGAAAGAAAATTGAAGAGGTAAAAATAGTAGTCAACGGTGCCGGTGCATCTGCCGTATCTTGCACTAAATTATATGTAGCTCTCGGTGCACGCCTGGAAAACATTGTCATGCTCGACAGTAAAGGGGTGATTTCTAAAGACCGTACAGACCTGAACGAACAGAAAAGATACTTTGCGACCGACCGTACTGACATCCACACACTGGCAGAAGCCATCAAGGGAGCCGATGTATTCCTCGGCCTTTCCAGAGGTAACGTGCTGAGTCAGGATATGGTACGCAGCATGGCTTCTCATCCTATCGTATTTGCTTTGGCCAACCCGACTCCGGAAATTTCATACGAAGATGCCATGGCTTCTCGCCCGGACGTATTGATGTCAACCGGACGTTCTGACTATCCGAACCAGATAAACAATGTCATCGGATTCCCTTATATCTTCCGTGGTGCACTTGATACGCGTGCCACTGCCATCAACGAAGAGATGAAGCTGGCTGCCGTACATGCCATTGCCGACCTGGCTAAGAAACCTGTACCCGACGTTGTCAACGAAGCTTATCATGTGAACAACCTGACTTTCGGACCTGAATACTTCATCCCGAAACCGGTCGATCCGCGTCTGATTACCGAAGTGTCCATGGCCGTAGCTAAGGCTGCCATGGAATCAGGTGTAGCCCGCAAACTGATTACCGACTGGGATGAATACAAGAATCACTTGAGAGAACTGATGGGACAGGAAAACAAGCTGACCCGCCAGTTGTATGAAACAGCTCGCCGCAACCCGCAACATGTGGTATTTGCCGAAGGTATTCATCCGAACATGCTGAAAGCTGCAGTAGAAGCCAAAGCTGAAGGTATCTGCCATCCGATTCTTTTGGGTAACGAAGAACGCATCGAAAAATTAGCCAAGGAACTTGACCTGAGCCTGGAGGGCATTGAAATTGTCAACCTGCGCCACGACCGTGAATCAGAACGTCGCGAACGTTATGCACGCATCCTCTGCGAAAAACGTGCCCGCGAAGGAGCCAACTTCCAGGAAGCAAACGACAAGATGTTCGAACGCAACTACTTTGGTATGATGATGGTGGAAACCGGCGAAGCAGATGCCTTTGTAACCGGATTGTACACCAAGTACTCCAACACGATCAAGGTTGCCAAGGAAGTTATCGGTATCCAACCGGGATACAAACATTTCGGTACCATGCATATTCTGAACTCCAAGAAAGGAACTTATTTCATTGCCGATACATTGATTAACCGTCATCCGGACACCGATACCTTGATAGACATTGCCAAACTGTCGGCCAAGGCTGTACGTTTCTTCAACCAGGAACCGGTAATGGCCATGCTGTCTTACTCCAACTTCGGTTCCGATGCAGAAGGAAGTCCGGCAAAGGTACACGAAGCCATCAACCAGCTGCATCAGGAATACCCGGATTTGGCTATTGACGGTGAAATGCAAGTGAAATTCGCCTTGAACAATGCCCTTCGTGATGAGAAATATCCTTTCACACGCTTAAAAGGAAAAGAAGTAAACACATTGGTATTCCCCAACCTGAGTTCAGCTAATGCAACCTACCAGCTCATCCAAAGCATGAGTGAAACCGAAGTAATCGGCCCGATTCAGATGGGATTGAACAAACCTATTCACTTCACTGACATTGAAAGTTCTGTACGCGATATTGTCAATATCACAGCTATCGCCTGCATTGATGCCATTGTCGACAAGAAGAAAAAAGCACAATAAGCATTACTGATTTATTTCACCTTACACGGAGGAGCAGCCGCAAGCCAAAACATTCACCCTTGCCACCGTTCCTCCGTGTATTATTTTTCTAAAAACCATGAGAAAACCACTCAATCATACACAATGTGTCGTACTTACTTTATGCTGGGCCGCACTTTGCTTTTTAGTACTCACCTCTACTCCCAAAATTGACGGTCCGCTTGTCATTATGATTCTTATATCAGGAGCTTTGGTGTTTATTCCTGTTATCAAATCACTCAAGAACAGAGACAAATAAACACGAATAAATAGATAAAAAAGGATTTTTGACGCTTTTTCCTCACTTTTCTTGATTTATTGTTGCATAAATAAATTTTTATCTATATTTTTGGCACATCAAACAAGAAGAAACATATTACTGTGATTTTTCAAAACCAATAAATAAGACAGATAATCTTTTTTAATTATGAATGCAGCTAAAGTTCTGGAAGATCTGAAAAGAAGATTCCCCAATGAACCTGAGTATCATCAGGCAGTAGAAGAAGTGTTAGGAACTATCGAAGAGGAATACAACAAACACCCTGAATTCGACAAAGTAAACTTGATTGAACGTCTGTGTATTCCAGATCGCGTATACCAGTTCCGCGTCACTTGGATGGACGACAAAGGTAACATCCAGACCAACATGGGTTACCGTGTACAACACAACAACGCTATCGGCCCGTACAAAGGCGGTATCCGTTTCCACAGCTCTGTAAACCTGGGAATTTTGAAGTTCCTGGCATTCGAACAGACCTTCAAGAACTCACTGACTACTCTTCCGATGGGTGGTGGTAAAGGTGGATCTGACTTCTCTCCACGCGGTAAGTCAAATGCAGAAGTAATGCGTTTCTGCCAGGCATTCATGCTGGAATTGTGGCGCCACATCGGTCCTGAAACTGACGTTCCTGCCGGTGATATAGGTGTAGGAGGTCGTGAAGTAGGTTACATGTTCGGTATGTACAAAAAACTGACTCGCGAATTCAGCGGTGTATTGACCGGTAAAGGCCGTGAATTTGGTGGTTCACTGATTCGTCCGGAAGCTACAGGCTACGGTAACATCTATTTCTTGCTGGAAATGCTGAAAACCCGTAACATTGACATCAAGGGTAAGACTTGTTTGGTATCCGGTTCAGGAAACGTAGCACAATATACTGTAGAAAAACTGATTCAGTTGGGTGCTAAAGTTGTTACCATGTCCGACTCTGACGGTTACATCTATGATCCGGACGGTATCGACCGCGAAAAACTGGATTACATCATGGAATTGAAGAACCTCTATCGCGGACGTATCCGTGAATATGCAGAAAAATACGGTTGCAAGTATGTAGCTGGTGCTCGTCCATGGAATGAAAAAGCAGACATCGCTCTTCCTTCTGCCACTCAGAATGAAATCAACGGTGACGATGCTAAAGCACTAGTAGCAAACGGCGTATTTGCTGTATCAGAAGGAGCCAACATGCCTTCTACTCCAGAAGCAATCCGTGTATTCCAGGATGCGAAGATTCTTTATGCTCCGGGTAAGGCAGCCAATGCAGGTGGTGTATCAGTATCAGGTCTGGAAATGACTCAGAACTCTATCAAGCTGAGCTGGAGTCAGGAAGAAGTAGACGAAAAACTGAAGAGCATCATGAAGAACA
>ENA-OWPF01000053-OWPF01000053.1-human-gut-metagenome-genome-assembly--contig:-NODE-53-length-132353-cov-7.910074_pt1 | contig 132353 bp, 134 predicted proteins | sample MGYA00248261_ERZ651840 | MGnify/ENA primary metagenome ERZ651840 (study PRJEB26924, sample SAMEA4378268) | human gut metagenome | biome: human gut; feature: human-associated habitat; material: faeces... | reverse complement strand
AGTAAAATTAAAAGGATTAACTCCTGCATCATACAGGAATCAATCCTTGTTAATCGATAATTAAAATATGTGTCTAAGAAAATGGGTTCACTACAAATATGCTACTTCTCTTTTTATTTTAGTTATAAACTTTGTGTTGCAGCCATAAGGAAAGGAAGAATTTGTTTTTTTCTTGAAACAACTCCTTTAAGAAGCATTTCATTATTTACAAGAGATTTATTGAATGCAAGCTCAACAAGATTTGTTTTTTCTCCGTAAGTAAGAATAGTTGAATTTGAATTTATTATATCTGTTATTACAAACATAAATAAATCATATCCTTTTGATTTTATCTCGCTGTTTATTGCATTTTCAAAATCAGGCTTCATTTTCAAAAGCCCTTCAACATCAACTGTATTTACTTGAGCAACAGCCATACTTGTTCCGCCCATATTAAATTCTTTTTTATCAAGATTTAAAATTTCAGGAGGAGTATTGTTATCAAATGATGTTCCTGCAATAAGCATTTCCATTCCATATTTATGAATATCCTCTATTTCAGCAAGTTTTCCAAGTTCTTTTGCTGTTAATTCATCTTTTTCAGTACATGTAGGGGATCTGAAAAGAAGAGTATCAGAAATTATTGCACTTAACATTATTCCTGCGATTTCTTTCGGCGGAACAACTCCGGCTTCTTTGAAAAGGGAATAAACTATTGTAGAAGAACATCCCACAGCTTCAGCAGTAATTTTTACAGGATCATTTGTCTGGAAGTTTGCAAATTTATGGTGATCTATAACCTGTAAAATTTGTGCATCATTAAGTCCGTTTACAGATTGTGAAAATTCGTTGTGGTCAACTAAAATAACTTTTTTTCTTGTAAAATTAATTAAGTTTTTAGTTCTTATAGTTCCATAAACTTTTCCTTCATTATCAATAACAGGGAAGTTTGTCTGACTTGAATCTTTCATTATATCTTTTATTTCATATAAGAAATCATCTTTTTTAAAACTGTAGAAATTTCTGTTTTCAAGAATAGCTCCAACAGAAATAGACTGGCTGATAAGTGATATTGTTTTAAAAAGAGAATGATTTACAATCATAATTGCACATTCAGAAGTGACTCTCGGGCTTATAAAATCATCTTCTTTACAGCATACAATTATAACTTTTGCTCCAGCTTTTATAAGCCTGTCAATTCCGTCAGCCATTGATGTTGTTATTACAACATCGCCTTTTTCTATTGTATCAAGTTCAGAAATTGCTTTAAGATTTGATGTAATTTCTCCGCTTGGATATATTCCGCTTATTATTTTTCCGTTAAGAACTTCAATAAGATTTTCATAAGTTGTGCTGTATTTTGAAAAAAGATCTGAATAATCTATTTTTAGATAAGTATTAGCAATATCAGAAATATAAATCATATTTTTTAAATGATTATTTTCATCAACCACAGGAAAACTTGAGAAATTTTCTTTTGTCATAAGTTCAAGTGCTTCCTGAATAGAATCATTTACATTTATAACTTCTTTTTTTACACGAGTAAGATCAGAAATCTGAGCACTTACAGTTGTAAGAAGTTTAGGTTCTTTTATTCCAAATTTATGAAGAACAAAAGCAGTTTCTTTATTTATTTTTCCCAGCCTGTATGGAACAGCTTTTTCTCCGCAGGCATTTTTTAAGTATGCAGTTGCAATAGTTGAACATATAGAATCTGTATCCGGATTTTTATGACCAAAAACAAGAATAGGTTCCATAAGTAACCTCCTTAAAAATAATATTTTCTATATTCTAACACTTTTTTTTATCAATTTCCATAAAAGGTTTTTTGAAAATAGAATTTTTATTTTTTCTTTGTTTGAAACAGTAAAGAGACCATGATATAATAAATTGCTATCGAGAAATAAATTTTAGGAGAAAAAAATGAAAAATTTAAAAAAAATATTTGTAATATTATGTATGATTGCAGGAGCAGGATGTACAAATCAGCAGCCAAGACCAGAAGAATTATTTAAATATGAAGAAGAAAGATTTATTCAAATAGAAGAAAAAGAAATAAAACCAGGAACAAGAGAAGTTAATATTGAAGAAAAAAGACTTAATAAAGAAAAGAAAGCATATGTTAAGGGAGAAGAAAAACTTTTCACAGGAATATTTTCAATAAGATATGCAGGGCATCTTTTATATTTTGAAGAATATAAAGAAGGAATTTTAGATGGAGATAAAGTTTGGTTTGGAAATGACGGAACTGTAGGAATGAGAGAAAAATATGCAGATGGAAAGAAAAACGGCGATCAGATAACTTATCATATAAACGGAAAAGTAAGATCGATAACTCCGTATAAAGATGGAAAAATAGAAGGAGTTGTTGAGTGGTATAATACAGACGGACTTCTTGTGGAGCAGAATGAAATAATAAACGGAACAGGAAGATATGTTACATATTGGGAAAACGGAAATATTCAAGAAGAGGGAAATTATAAAAATTATAGAAAAGTGGGAGATTGGACTGAATATAACAGAGAAAAAGAAATTGAAAAAGTAATAACTTATTCTAATAAAGGAAATGTAGTAAAAATAAGATGGTATAAGTAAAATTCTTGACTGTGAACTATTTTTAGTGATATACTATATCTATAAAAATAGTTAAGAGCGGGGGAATATTTATGAATATCAGCAGAAGAACTTCTATTGGCAGTTTTTCGTATCTGGAGATGAAAAATAAAAAAAGAATAAAATATATTTTTTCAAATATTTTTAAAACAGTTTTTGGAATATTAAAAAAATAAAAAATTTTTGAACAAATTACGGACACCGAAAAATTATTCGGTGTTTTTTTATTACAAATATTTTAAAATATTAAGTAGTAATGGTTTTTTTTCGTAAAATTTAGTATAATTTAGGTAGATTAAACGGGGAAATATATTTTATTATTTTTATAAAAAAAGGGGTTATATATGAAACTGGTTATCGTTACAGGATTAAGCGGAGCAGGAAAAACAACTGCTTTAAAAGCATTGGAAGATTCTGGGTATTTTACAATGGACAATGTTTTATGCCAGATAGCTATATTTTTACTTCAAAATCTGGAAAAGGGAAATGGGGAACTTAATATTGAAAAATTAGCACTGGGAATAGATAACCGTGCAATTTCTTCAACAAAAGAATTTATGCTTCTTTTAAATTGTCTGGAAAGTTTAAAAGTTGATTATCAGATGGTATTTTTAGATTCTTCTGATGAAGTTATTTTAAATAGATATAATCTGACAAGAAGAAGACACCCCTTTTCAGCACCTACTCTTTTGGAAAGTATAAAAAGAGAGAGAGAAGCAATGAATATGGTTCTTGAAAGATCTACTGTTGTTATTGATACAAGCGAATATACAAGTAAAATGCTTTCAAATAAAATAAAGGAGCTTGCTACTTCTGAAAGAAAAGAAGATATAAATATTCATGTGCAGTCTTTTGGATTTAAATATGGAGTTCCAATGGATTTGGATTTGATGTTTGATGTGAGAGTTCTGCCAAATCCTTATTATATTGAAGATTTGAAATTAAAAACAGGAAACGATAAAGAAGTTTATGAATATGTTATGAGTTTTCCTGAATCTGAAGAACTTTATGAGAAATTTATAGAGCTTATAAAATATATGATACCTCTGTACAAAAAAGACGGAAAACAGCATCTTTCAATAGGTATAGGATGCAGCGGAGGTCAACACAGATCAGTAGCTTTTGTAAATAGAATTGCAAAAGAACTTTCATACTTAGAGACTGTTGATGTGTATATAAGTCATAGAGAAGGAGAGCGACACCACTGGACATAAAAAAATTTAATATTCCTGAACAACCGGGAGTATATCTTATGAAAAAAAATAATAAAGTTATCTATGTGGGGAAAGCTAAAAATTTAAAGAAAAGAGTTTCTTCATATTTTAACAGAGAGCATGAAGATGAAAAAACAATAAATCTTGTAAAAAATATAGAAGATATAGAAACTATTGTATGCAACAGCGAAATAGATGCTTTTGTTCTTGAAAATAATTTGATAAAAAAATATTCGCCAAAATATAATATTGCTTTGAAAGACGAAAAGACATATCCATATATAAAAATTTCTAAAGAAAAATTTCCTAAAATAAGTATTATAAGAACAACAAGAGCTTTAGATACAAAGTCAGGAGATTATTTTGGCCCTTATCCACAGGGAGCGTGGTTTCTTTTAAAAACTCTTATAAAAATTTTTAAAATAAGAGACTGCAATAAGGATATGGAAAAAGAAATTCAAAGACCATGTCTTAAATATCATATGGGAATGTGTCCTGCTCCATGTAAATTTAAAAATATTGAGTCTGAATACAGAGAAAATGTAGAAAATGCAGTAAAAGTTTTAAAAGGTCAAGGAAATTTTATTATAAAAGAACTTGAAAGAAAAATGATTTCAGCTTCTGAAAATATGGAATTTGAAAAAGCAATAGAATATAGAGAGCAGAAAAATGAAATAGAAAAAGCCTTAAACAATCAAGTGACAGAATACGGGCGGGACATTGATGAAGATGTTTTTACTTTTATTCACGATGGAAACTTGATTTTTATCTGTGTATTAAATATGAGAGAGGGAAAACTTTTAGGAAAAATATCTCTTACGGTTTCCACAGAAGAAAAAATATATTCTGAAATTTTTGAAAATATTGTAAGTGAATTTTATTCAAAACACCCGATACCGCAGAATATTATTTTTCAGCCTGAATATATTGAAAGCAGAGAGATAATAAGCGAGTGGCTTAAGATAAAAAGCGGAAAAAATATATCACTTCATTTTCCAAAAATTGCAAGCCGTCGGGAAGAACTTTTAAATATGGCTCTTTTAAATCTTAATAAAGATATTGTGATTTATTATGATAAAAAATCTGTTATAGAATCTGGAATGGCAAAACTTTATAAAGTTTTGGAACTTAAAAATTTTCCGAGAGTTATAGAATGTTTTGATATATCAAATATTCAGGGAAAAGATGCGGTTGCTTCAATGAGTGTTTCAATTGAGGGAAAGGTAGCACCTAAAAATTACAGAAAATTTAAAATAAGATGCAAAGATACACCTGATGATTTTCAGATGATGAGAGAAGTTATAACAAGAAGATACAGTAAACTTGAACCGAAAGATTTTCCAGATGTAATTCTTATTGACGGAGGAATCGGTCAGATAAATGCGGCGGGAGAAGTTTTAAAAAATTTAGGAAAAGATAATATTTCTGATTTATTAAGCCTTGCAGAAAGAGAAGAACTTATTTTTAAATATGGAAATAATGAACCTTTTGCTTTTTCACATTCTGAAGAAGGACTTAAAATTTTAATAAGGGTGAGAGATGAAGCTCATAGATTTGGGGTAACTTATCACAGAAAATTAAGAAGCAAAAGAGTTATAAGCAGTGAACTTGATAAAGTTGAAGGTATAGGTCCTGTAAGACGTGAAAAACTTTTAAAACATTTTGGTTCTGTAAAAAATATAAAAGAAGCATCACTTGATGATTTAAAACTTATACTTCCAGAAAAGACAGCAGTTCTTCTTTTGGAAAAATTAAATAAGGGGGAATAATGAAAAAACTTTTTTATTTTTTATTGTGCTTATTTCTTTTCACAGCTTGTGATAATATAGTTTTAAGAAAAGATAAAAGCGAAAGAATAACTTTTAACGAAACACTTCCTAATGGAGAGTATTCTATTTATATGTATGAAATAAAATATCCTGAAAAACAAAAAGATAAAATTGCTTTTATGACAAAATTTGAAAACTTTTTAGAAAACGGAGTTGAAGGATATAAAAGAGATATAAATTTTATTCTTCCAAAAGCTCTTTATGAAGATGTGGAAAGTGTTCTTGCTGATGAAGGTATAGGAAATGAAAGAATATTCTTCAAATCAGCTTCTTTTATAAATGAAGAGGATAAAAAAATAATAGACAGAGAGACAAAATCTGTAAAAACTCCAATGGACGGCGGAGAAATTCAAAAATATCTTAATAAGCAGTATTATCATATTCTTTCTCTTGTAGGAAGAGAAAATGAATACAGAGAAAATTTCTTTTACACAGAATATGATAAAAGAAAAATAACTTCTGAATATATAAACAGAAGAGAAAATCTAAAAAAAGTTCTTTCTGAAAAGAAAAAAGATTTTCTTGTACTTGCAGAAAATAAGGATGAACTTAAAAATTACGAAGATGATATGGTTTATTTAAATGAATATGACAGCAGACTTGAAAAATCTATTTTAGAGGGAAAAGAGATTTTAAAATCTCCTGTTACAGTGATAAAAAGCGATAAATATAAAGGGTATGTTTTAAATGGAAATAATCTTGTATTTTTTGACGGCAACGGAAAAGAAGAATTTAACTATTTCAGAAGATATAATTTTAATGTAAAAGTTAAGAAAATAGATAATTTTAATATTTCAAACTTTATTACTGATGATGAACAGGTTGAAATATCTGTTCTTCTTGGCAGAAAAAAATATGTACCTAAAAGACCTTTGGAGGAAAAATTTTAGCTGGAGGATATAGATGATAGTTTACATAGTTGTTTTGGTTTTAATGGGGATTTTCTTCCTCCTGCTTAGAAACCAAGAAAAAGAAAATGTTCATGTGATGGAAAAAGTTTTAAGAAGTCTTAAAGAGAAAAAACTTTATGATAAGATACCGCCTGAACTGAAAGAACAATATATAGAGACTCTTCATAAAATAATAAAGCAGGATTTAGAGCTTGATAATTCTATTGAAGAGCTTAGAGAATACAGAAAAGAACTTGAAGTTACATATAATGCTCTTGTAGACAAATCAAGAAAATTGGAATACAGTAATCAGGTTCTTGAAACAAGGGTAACAAATCTTTCAAATATAAATTCACTTTCAAGGACAGTTCTTTCAATAGTAGAGCTTGACCATATAATAAATATTATCTTAGACGCTTACTTTGTTCTTACAGGAGCAAAAAAAGTTTCTCTTTATCTTTGGGAAGAGGGAAAACTTATAAATAAGCAGACAAGAGGAAATGTAAATTTTAGAGGAGAGGTTTCTTATCCTATTGAAATTTTACAAAAATTTACATATCAAGATTATAAAAGAGTGTATGAAGAACTTAAAAAAGGATTTCAGATTTCTCCAGATGAAGTTATAGTTGTATCTCCGCTTCTTGTAAAAGGAAAAGAACTTGGAGTTATATTTATAATTGAAGATAAAAATAAATTTATCGGAAATGATGAAGAAACAATATCAGCTCTTACAATTCAAGTTGCTATTGCTATAAATAATGCAAAAATTTATGCTGATTTAAGAGTAAAAGAAAGAATTTCACAGGAACTTGAAGTTGCCTCAAGAATTCAGAAAACAATTCTTCCTAAAAATATTACAAATATTTACGGTCTTCAGATTGCAAACTATTTTGAGCCTGCAAAAGAAGTCGGGGGAGATTATTACGATTATACAGTAAAAGATGATGAAAATGTTTCAATCACTATTGCAGATGTAAGCGGAAAAGGAGTTCCTGCAGCATTTCTTATGGCACTTGGACGTTCAATTTTAAAAACTCTTGAAAGACAGGGACAGAGTCCTGCTGATAATCTTAGAAATTTAAATCAGATTATTTATCCTGATATTACGGAAGATATGTTTATCACAATGCTTCATAGTAATTTTAATAATAAGACAAAAATTCTTACCTACTCAAATGCAGGGCATAATCCGTTAATAGTTTACAGAGCAAAAGAAGATAAAGTTGAGCTTCATTCTGTAAAAGGTGTTGCAATAGGATTTATGCAGGGATATAATTACAAACAGGGAGAACTTAAACTTGAAAAAGGAGATATAGTTCTTTATTATACAGATGGAATTACAGAGGCAGAAAATCCAAATAAAGAACTTTTTGGATTTGAAAGATTAGAAAAAGTTATTTACAATAATAGATACAATGATGTGGATACTATAAAAGAAAATATTTTAAATGAGATAAATATTTTTAGACGTGATTATCCGCAGGTTGATGATTTAACATTTGTGGTAATAAAAAATACGGGGGAATTATAAATATAAAATTTTCTTCATGAAAATATTTTCTATTTATTTTGCTTGTTTCACTAAAAACGACAAACTCGCTTTCAGCTCAAACATGTCGTTTTTCAGCGTTTAACTCGCTTCATAAATTACGAAAATATTTTCAATCTACAAAAATTTTACATTTAATATTAATTAAGTGGAAAAATGAAAAAATAAATGGAAAAGTTAGGAGAAATATGGAAAGAAAAAAATGTGCCAATGTAGGAGGTCAGGCTGTCATTGAAGGTGTAATGATGAGAAATGGCTCTCTTCTTGCAACGGCTGTAAGAAAACCAAATGGGGATATAGTTTACAAAAAGACTGTGTTTTCTGACAAAAGAACAAAATTTACAAAAATACCTTTTGTAAGAGGAGCGGTTGTTCTTTTTGACTCTCTTGTATTGGGGATAAAAGAGCTTACATTTTCTGCAAATCAAAGCGAGGAAAATGAAGAAGAACAGCTTTCAAATAAAGAAGCAGTAATGACAACGGTTGTTTCTTTGGCACTTGGAATAGGACTTTTTATGGTTCTTCCTTCAATTCTTGGGGGATTTATTTTTAAGCATGACAGAATTTATGCAAATATAACGGAAGCATTTTTAAGGCTTATTTTCTTTTTAATATATATTTGGGGAATTTCTTTTTCTAAAGATGTGAAAAGAGTTTTTGAATATCATGGGGCAGAACATAAAACAATTTATGCTTATGAGAATGGAGAAGAACTTACAGCTGATAATGCAAAAAAATATACAACTCTTCACCCAAGATGTGGGACAAGTTTTCTTCTTATAGTTATGCTTACAGCTATAATTGTTTTTAGTATAATGGATTTTATAATTCCTGTTCCTAAAACTATGATTGGAAGAATAGGTCTTAAAGTTGTTCTTCGTGTGGGGCTTATGCCTTTAATTGCAGGAATATCTTATGAACTTCAAAGATATTCAAGCAATCATTTGGATAAATTATGGGTAAGAGTTCTTGCTTCTCCGGGTCTTGCACTTCAAAAGATAACAACAAAAGAGCCAGATAAGAGTCAGCTTGAAGTGGCTGTTGTTGCAATGAAAGCAGCACTTGGAATGGAAATAGATAATGCCACTGAGGTATATAAATAATGGAAAAAGAAATTTATGAAATAGAAATAAATGAGACAGGTAAATTTTTAGAAAGACCTAATAGATTTATCTGTGAAGCTGAACTTTCAGATGGAAAAATTGTTACTGCCCATGTTCATGATTCTGGAAGAATAAAAGAACTTCTTTATAAAGGAAATTATGTTTCACTGAGAAAAGCTAAAGATATGTCAAAAAGAAAAACGGAGTGGGATTTAATTTCTGCAAAGGCAGAAGATGGAGAAGATATTCTTTTAAACTCATCTTTTCATAGATATATTTCTGAAAATATTTTAAGGGATGGAGAAATTTCTCCTCTTGGAAATGCAGACAATGTAAGAGCGGAAGTAAAGTATGGACACAGCCGTCTTGATTATCTTTTAGAAAAAGATGGAGAAAAAATCTGGATAGAAGTAAAAGGTGTGTCGCTTTCAGAAAATAAGCATGCAGTATTTCCAGATGCTCCAAGCACAAGAGCCTGTAAACATCTTGAAACTTTAATGGAACTTAAAGAAAAAGGAGAGAGAGCCTGTGTTCTTCTTTTAATTTTTAGAGACTCAAATGATTTTTCTCCAAATTTTAAAACAGATCCAGATTTTTCAGAACTTTTTTATAAAGCAATAGAGAAAGGTGTTGAAATATATCCCGTCCAGTTGAAACTTAAAAATGGAAAAATTTATTATACTGATAAAAAAATAGAAATACTTCCTAAAAAATAAATTCATGAATAAAAAAGCTGATTATCTGAGAATATTCAGACAGTCAGCTTTAATTTTTTATGCTTCGTATTTAGAAGTTTTTTCTATAAGTCTGTTGATGATTTTTTCCATAGCTTCATGAGCAGCATTTTTTTCTTCTGAAGCGATATAAGGGTGTCCGCTGTCTCCTGCTTCAACGATTTGAGGAATCATAGGAACACTTCCTAAAAATTCTATATTTAAATCTTTTGCAGCTTTTTCTCCACCGCCAGTTTTAAATATGTCAATTCTTTCTCCGCAGTGAGGACATACAAATCCGCTCATGTTTTCAATAATTCCAAGAACTGGCATTCCAACCATTTGTGAGAATTTTACAGATTTTCTTGAGTCAAGTATTGCTACGTCTTGTGGAGTTGTAACGATAACACTTCCATCAAGATCTCCTAAAGATTGTGCCATTGTAAGAGGTTCGTCTCCTGTTCCAGGTGGTAAATCTATAACAAGATAATCAAGTTCTCCCCAAGGAATATCTCCTAAAAATTGGTGGATAGCTCCTATTTTTGCAGGACCTCTCCAAATAACGGGATCATCTGAAGTTGGAAGGAAGAAACTTAGAGAAACGACTTTAAGTCTTCCGTCAAGAAGAGAAAGAGGTTCAAATGTAGCCATTTTTTGTCCTTCTTTTCCAAGCATTAAAGCAACGTTTGGTCCGTGAATATCAGCATCAACTATACCAACTTTATATCCTTTCATTGCAAGTCCATAAGCGATATTTGTAGACATTGTAGATTTTCCAACTCCACCTTTACCACTCATAACGACTATTTTATGTTTAATTTTTTCCATATTGTTTTTAACTCTAAGGTCAAGATCGCTCATAGGTTTTGTTCCATGATTAGTCATATATTTTCATCTCCTCATTAAAATATTAATCAAAAGTATACTTATTAAGTATACTCCTTTATATAATTTATGTCAACGTGATGAAGTCACTTTATTTTGTAAGTTATGAAATTTTGTTTTAAACAGCTGTTTGTGATTTTTTATAAATTTATGCTAAAATATAGATAAAAAATAAGTTAAAAGGAGCTGAAGATATGGGAGCATTAAATGGATTAAAAATATTAGATTTTTCAACATTACTTCCCGGGCCTTATGCAACACTTATGCTTGGAGATTTGGGAGCAGATATAATAAAAATAAGTTCCCCTAATAAAGCTGATATAGTTGCAGATTATCCTCCATATATAGAGGGAACAAAACTTTCAGCAAATCAAGCATGGCTTGGAAGAAATAAAAGAAATCTGTTTTTAAATCTTAAAACTGAAAAAGGTGTTGAGATTATAAAAAAACTTATAATGGAATATGATATTATTGTGGAGCAGTTTAGACCTGGAGTTATGGAACGTCTTGGTCTGGGATATGAAGATTTAAAAAAAATAAATCCAAAAATTATTTACTGCTCACTTACAGGGTACGGGCAGACAGGACCTATGAAAAATAGTGCAGGGCATGATATAAATTATCTTGCAAGAAGCGGAAATATGAATTATTCCGGCAGAGAAAAAACAGGGCCTGTTCTTACAAATATGCAGATAGCAGATATCGGTGTGGGTTCTCTTCATTCTGTAATAGGAATTCTTACAGCTGTATATCATAGAACGATGACAGGAAAAGGACAGTATATCGATATTTCAATGTTTGACGGACTTCTTCCTTTTAATGCAATGGAAGGGGCGGCATTTCTTGTAAATGGTATAGAGCCAGAAAGAGAAAAAACAAGACTTAATGGTGGAAGTGCCTACGATTTTTATGAAACAAAAGATCACAGATATTTAAGTGTGGGGTCGCTTGAACCTAAATTTTGGAAAAATTTCTGTGAGTGTATAGAACTTCCAGAACTTATAAAAGAAACAGTTATGCCTCATGATATAAATTCTTTAAAAGAAAAAATAAGAAAAAGAATTTTAGAAAAAGATTTGAAAGAGTGGAATGAAATTTTTAGAGGAAAAGATGTCTGTGTTGAGCCCGTTCAGACAATGAGAGAGGCAATGCTTGAGGACAGCCATGTAAAAGCCAGAAATCTTATTGCTGATGTAAAAGTTGCTGGAGAAAATGAAAGAACTGTAAAACAGATGACAACCCCTATAAAACTTTCTGAATCTCCTATTGAATATAAAGAAACAGGTTATCCTTTAGGGTATCATACAGAAGAAATTTTAAAAGAGATAGGTTATACTCTTGAAGAAATAGGAAAATTGGAAGAAGAAAAAGTTACAGCAGTATTAAAATAGTTTAAAAAATATTTTCCAAATAAAAAAATTAAGGTATAATTATAATATAAATGAGTGATTTGTTAGAAAATAATTTTTTGTAAAATTAAAAAAGGAAATTTTTAATTGAAGTAGAAAAATATATAAAAGAAGACAAAATGTTTATACTGCATCTTAAAGGAGGAACGGATAGTTATGAAAAGAATACTTATACCTTTGGACGGAACAGAAAGAAGCATGCACTCAATAGATCTTGTAAAAAATCTTTACAAGAAAGATGAAATTGAAATTACTCTTTTGTATATAAAAGAGGATGTTAAAAATATGATTATGGAAGATGATCTTGTAGCAGCTGAAAAAGATATGCAGAAAATGGTAGCTCCTGCTGTTAAAGAGCTTGCAGGTTATAAATTAAGCTGTGAATTTGGTCTTATTGACCCTGGAACAGAAATAGTAAAACGTGCTATAATGAACAGCATAGATATAATTATTATGACAAAATCAACAAAGAAAGGTCTTACACGTATGATTGGATCTGTAACAAGCTATGTTGTAAGAAATGCTCCTTGTATTGTTATGATAGTTCCAGAATAAAATATATTTATTACTTTTCTTTGAACGGTCAAATAAAAGTAATCAAAAGAAAACCGCCCTGCTGGTGAAAGATAGTTCTATTAATTTTGTTCTTAAAACTAAAATTCATAAACTCTGGCTTTGCCATCAAACATATGAATTTTTACGTTTTGTTCACTGCATTAATAACGAACTATTTTTCAATGCAGGGATTTTTTAATGAGAAGGAATTATATATTTTATGATTTATTAGTTGAGGGAGAGATAATGTTATTTAGAAAATCAGAAAAAAAAGATGTAAAAAATATAATGGAAATAATAAATGAGGCAAAGGAATATTTTCGTGAAAACGAGATAGATCAGTGGCAGAATGGTTATCCTAATGAGGAAAGTATTTTTGAAGATATAGCAGAGGGAGAAAATTATGTGCTGTGTGATGAAAATGGAGATATTCTTGCTTCATGTGCAATTTCATTTAGAGAAGAAAAAAATTATCTTGTAATAGAAAGAGGGGAATGGAAAAGTAAAAATCCATATGCTGTTGTCCATAGGGTTGCAGTAAGAAATAGTTTAAAAGGAAAAGGGCTTTCCGGAATTTTAATGAAAGAAGCTGAAAAAATGTGCAGCGAAAAAAATATAAAAAGCATAAGAATAGATACTCATGAAGATAATAAATCTATGCAGAAATTAATTCTAAAGTGTGGTTTTGAATATTGTGGAATTATTTATGTGGCAGACGGAACAGAAAGATTTGCCTACGAAAAAATTTTGTAATTCCTAATATTTAAAAAATATTCCTCAATGTAAAAAAATTGTAAACAAATTTGAATGAAGTGTAAAAAATTGTTAAAATTTTTTTACACGGATTTAATATCGAAAAAATTCAGGAGGAAAAATGTATTTAGAAATTTTGTGTAAAATTGTCGGAGGACTTGGTATATTTTTATATGGAATGGAAAATATGTCAGGCGGAATGCAGAAACTTGCAGGAAAGAGACTGAAAAAAATATTGGCTGTGCTTACAACAAACAGAGTTGTAGCAGTTTTGATGGGGCTTTTTGTAACTATGCTTGTACAGTCATCTTCTGTAAGTACAGTAATGACAATAGGATTTGTAAATGCTTCGCTTTTAACTCTTAAGCAGGGGCTTGGGGTAATTCTTGGGGCTAATATCGGTACAACAATAACAGGTTGGATTCTTGTTTTAAATATAGGAAAATATGGTCTTCCTATTGCAGGAGCGGCAGCTATTGCTTATGTATTTTTAAAAGGCGACAAAGCTAGAACAAGAGCTCTTACAATAATGGGACTTGGAATGATATTCTTAGGGCTTGAACTTATGAGCAACGGGTTAAAACCTGTAAGAAGTATGCCTGAATTTATAAGACTTTTCCATATGTTCAGTGCAGATACATATTTTGGTGTTGTAAAAACAGCATGTGTAGGAGCATTAATTACAGGAATTGTTCAGTCATCATCAGCAACTTTAGGTATTACAATAACTCTTGCACTTCAAGGGCTTATTGATTATAATACAGCAGTTGCACTTGTTCTTGGAGAAAATGTTGGGACAACTATTACAGCAATTCTTGCAACACTTAATGCAAATGCAAATGCAAAAAGAGCTGCTTATGCTCATACAATTATAAATATTACAGGAGTTTTATGGGCAACAACAATATTTCCGTTCTATATTAAATTTTTAGAAAATTTTGCAGACCCCACTGCAAATATGACAATGGCAATAGCTACAGCTCATACAATGTTTAACGTAATAAACGTAATAATGTTTACTCCATTTGTGGGAGTTCTGGCAAAATTCCTTTGTTTCTTAGTAAAAGACGACAGCGGAATTTCAACAAAGGTTACTCAGCTGGATATGCTTATGGTAGGAACACCGAGTGTTGTTGTTGGTCAGACTAAAAAAGAAGTTCTTCAAATGGGAAGCAACATAAAAGAAATGATATTTACAATAGAAGAAGTTTTTGCAAAAAAACAAGATATTACAGAGGAACAGGTTGGAAAACTTCAGGCTATAGAAGATAAACTTGATGTTTACCAACAGGAAATAACAGATATAAACTTCCAAATCCTTAATAAAGAACTTGATGAAAATATGAAAGAAGAAACAAGATGCAACTTAGAAGTTTGTGATGAATACGAAACAATCAGCGACTATCTTGTAAGAATAGCTAAAACTTTAAGAAAACTTCATGATAACGAAATAGTTTTAAGTGAAGAAAAAATTAAAAAACTATCTTATCTTAATGATGCAGTAAATACATTATTTAAAAATGTAAATACAGCATATGAAACAAAAGATAAAGAGATGTTTATAAAAGCAATAGTTCTTGCAAATCATATTACAGATAAATTTAGAGAAACAAGAACATATCATCTTGAGAACACAGCGAAAGTTGAAGGATCTGCTATGTTCAGTACAAGTTATATGGATATATTAAATCACTACAGAAGAATAAGAGACCATATTTTTAATATTATCGAAGTATATACAAGGTAAAAATTTAAATAGGTCGGTCTTTCCAAAATAATTTTTTTCTGGTAAAATATTTTTACACAGAGTTTAGGAGGAAGGAAAAGTGAATGAAGTTTTAATAAGAGAAATGAAAGATGATGATTGGGACGAAGTACAGGCTATATACAAACAAGGTATAGACAGCGGAACAGCAACTTTTATGAAAAATGTTCCTGACTTTGAATACTGGGATAAGGCAAAACTTAAGATAGGAAGGCTTGTTGCAGAATATAATGGAAAAATAGTAGGCTGGGTTACACTTAGTGCAACTTCTGCAAGAGAAGATTATGTAGGAGTAAATGAAGTCAGCATCTATGTCCATGAAAATTATAAATCTTTGGGAATAGGAAAAAAACTTCTTCAAAAAGTAATAGAGGTTTCAGAACAGAATAATATCTGGACTCTTCAATCTGTAATTCTTGCAAATAATTTTTCAAGCAGAAAACTTCATGAAAGCTGTGGTTTCAGACTTGTGGGATACAGAGAAAGAATAGCTAAGGACAAACATGGAAACTGGCAGGATTCAATCCTTATGGAAAGAAGAAGCGAAGTAGTTCATTAAAAAATAAAAAGGGTGCTGTAAAAAGCACCTTTTTCTTTATGTAAAGATTTTAAATTTTAATAAAAAGAAATTTAAATTTTTTCTTCAGGGGTTAAATAGCCCTTATCTTTATAATCAATAGAAGATATAACTTTTCCATTTGTATCAAAGTCTTTCCAAATTCCATATCTTACACCATTAAGATATTTTCCCTCTTGTATTTTTTTCCCGTCATTATTATAAAAAGAAAAAATTCCATTTTTATATCCGTCAGTATAATTTCCTTTGACTTTAACAGCACCATTTGGATAAAATTCCATATAATATCCATCATAAATACCGTGTTTAAAGTTTTTTATAGATTGACGTCCTCCTTCTTTATAAAAGAAAGTAAATTTCCCTTCAGCAAGGTTATCTTTCATATAACCTTTTACTTGAATTTTTCCATTTGAATAATATTTTTTAGCAGTACCATTTAATTTTCCATCTTTATAATTTGTTACAAAAAGAGGTGAACCGCTTTCATAATATTCCAAATATTTTCCCTGCAGTTTTCCGTTTACGAGAGTTCCAAAAGATTTAATATTTTTTTCATTTGGATAAACAGAATATAATCTTCCTGTATTTGATTTATCAAGAGCAAATACTGTATTTTTATCATTTTTTAATTGGTTTTCTGTATTTGTGCAGGCAGCAGCAAAAAGTACAAGAAAAATTAAAAATATTTTTTTCATTATTAAATACTTCCTTTTTTAATAAAATAGTGGGTCTTCATCAATAGATGGCAGATCTTTTTTTACATTTTCACTGTTTTCTTTTTTAGGTGAGAAAGATACAGGAGTGTCATCTATAACTTCAATTGGAAGACCTGCATTGCTTTTTCCTACTAAAGTTTTTACAGTTTCAAGTTTTTTTATAACACTTGAAGTGTATTCAGTAAATACAAATTTTGATTCTTTAGAAATTTCTTCTTTATTAACAGCAAGAACAACATAAGATTTATCATTGTCAACAAGGGCAATTTTTTCCGTAGCTTTTAAAAGAAGAGTATCTGTTGTGTAATTTCTTAAATCAGGAAGAGCAGCAGTGTATACTTTTTTTGTATTTGCATCTACATTCTGCATATAAACATTAAATATTGTTGCTACTTCATTTGAAATTTTTGTTTTAAGATTTTCTCTTGCCTGTGTTCTAGCTTTTCCCTCTGCCACAAAAGAACCGGCAGTATCTATTTTAGAGCTTCCTACAGCATATAATTCAGATTTTGAAACAGCAGCTGCAATTTTTTCTTGAGAAGCAATACCTATAGTTGCAGGAACTAAAGATGTGGGAACAGAGATATTTGAACAACCAGCAACAGTAACTGCTGTAAGTAAAACTAAAAATTTTTTCATCTTACAACCTCCAGAGATTAGAAATTATTATCAGGGTAAATTCCCATATATTTGTGAGGAACGGAAAATATATTTTTTATTTTTTCAATATCATCTTGTTTTGAATAATTTATTTCTGTATAAATATAATTTTCCAAAATATTGTAAACTTTATATGAATGATTATACAATCTATCTTTAATTTTGGCAAAGTTATTTTTTTCTAAAAGGAAACTTATTTTTCCGGATAAGATATCTGTATTTTCAGCTTTTCCTAAAAGTAAAAATTTTCTTTCCTCTTTTTCATAATAATTTATTACAAAAATATCTTGAAGATTTTCAACTAAAGATACAAAATTATCATCTAAACTAATAAGAATATAGTCTAAGGAATTGTATTTTTCTTTTAGGGAAGACACATCATTCATGAAATGATTTGATGTAAAAGTTCCTAAAATTTTAATAAGTGCAGAAAGAGACCATACATCATTTAAAAGCCCTACTTCAAATATTTTTTCATAACTTCTGCATCCTGAAATAATTTCAGTGAAAAGACTTTTTATTATATTTTTATCAAGTTCTGGAAATTTTTCACAGAGAGTTTTGAAAATAAATTTTTCTCTTTCGGGAACGTAAAAATTTTTTTTCTGTTTTTTTATTTTTCCTACTCTTTTTACAATGTCAACTCTCTGAGAAATTAAGTCTGCAATGTTATTGTTGATATTATCAAGACTCAAACGTAAATTTTTTAAATCATCGTTAATTTTAATCACCTTTATTTTTATTAATGTTTATGAACTTATTTTATATTATAATGTAATTAAAAGCAATTTAATATTGAAATATAATTAAAAATCCTATAAAATTAAGAGTATCAAAAAAACTAAGGAGGGGGAAAAATGAAGTTTTTTTCTCTGAGAAGAAAGAAATATGCAACACTTACTTTAAAAGAAAATGAAGAACCACAAGTATTTATAGAAAAAGAAAAAGAAAAAAGCGGAATCACTGAAGAGGTGTCAGAACTTTGGGAAAAATGTCCTGGTTGTTCTGAGATAATAATCAAAAAAGATATTGGAAGAAATATGCATAAATGTCCAAACTGTGATTATTATTATAGAATGGGAGCGAGAGACAGAATAAAACTTTTAATAGACGGCGGGTCATTTGAAGAAATGGATGCCGACTTAACAAGTAAAGATTTTTTAGAATTTGAAGGTTATGAAGAAAAGTTAAAATCTGCAAAAGAAAAAACAGAACTTAACGAAGGAGTTGTTTCTGGAATAGGAAATATTGAAGGAATAAAAGTCAGCATAGCTGTTATGGATTTTAATTTCCTTGGAGGAAGTATGGGTTCTGTTGTAGGAGAGAAAATAACAAGAGCTATTGAAAGAGGAATCACAGAAAAAATTCCTGTTATAGTTGTTTCAAGCTCTGGTGGAGCAAGAATGTATGAGGGAATAGTTTCTCTTATGCAGATGGCAAAAACTTCTGCTGCAGTTGAAAGATTAAAAGCATCAGGACAGCCGTTTATTTCAATTCCTGTAAATCCAACAACAGGAGGAGTAACAGCTTCTTTTGCTATGCTTGGAGATATTATAATATCTGAGCCTAATGCTCTTATTGGTTTTGCTGGAAAAAGAGTTATTGAAGAGACAATCAAACAGAAACTTCCTAAAGGTTTCCAATCAAGTGAATTTTTACTTAAACATGGAATGATTGATCTTATTACAAAAAGAGAAGACATGAAAGCCACTCTTGTAAAAATATTAAGAAATATTGTCTAAGTTTGGAGGTTTACTGTGAGATACGAAAAAGAATTAATGGATATAGAAAATAAAATTAAAGAGCTTGAAAAATTTGCTGAAGAAAAAGAAGTGGATTTATCAAAAGAGATTGAAAAACAGAAAAAACTTTATGCAGCAAAATCAAAAGAAGCTTATTCAAAACTTAATGACTGGGATAAAGTTTCTATTGCAAGACACCCAGAAAGACCTTATGCAATGGATTATATAAATGAAATTACTGAAGATTTTGTTGAGCTTCATGGAGACAGACTTTTTGGAGACGATAGTGCTGTTGTAGGTGGTCTTTGCAGAATAGATGATAAAAAATTTATGGTTATAGGTATTCAAAAAGGAAGAACCGTAGAAGAAAAAATTGAAAGAAATTTTGGAATGTCAAATCCTGAAGGATACAGAAAAGCATTAAGACTTATGAAAATGGCTGAAAAATTTCATATTCCTATTCTTACTTTAATTGATACTTCTGGAGCATATCCCGGAATAGAAGCTGAAGAGAGAGGACAAGGGGAAGCTATTGCAAGAAACCTTATGGAAATGTCAGGCTTAAAAACTCCGATAATTGCAGTTGTAATCGGCGAAGGTGGAAGCGGAGGAGCTTTAGCTCTTGGTGTTGCAGACAGAGTTTATATGATGGAGCATGCAGTTTATTCTGTAATTTCCCCAGAAGGTTGTGCAGCAATACTTTTTAAAGACGGAAGTCTTGCAGAAAAAGCTGCAAAAAATTTGAAAATTTCAGCACAGAATTTGAAAAAATTAGGTGTTATTGATGATATTATTCCAGAACCTTTTGGAGGGGCACATAAAAATCCAAAATGTGCAGAAATTAACCTAAAAAAAGTAGTTTTATTATCAATTTCTGAACTTGAGAAAATAAAAATAGATACTTTGCTTGAAAATAGATATAATAAGTTTAGACGTATTGGTTTTTTCATGGGAGAGTAGGCTGTTTTGACAATGAGCAGATTGTCAAACATTCATATGAAAAGAAAGAAAATATGAAGTTCCTGCTCAAATTTTATAAAATTTGGTAAATAAAAATTTAACTTATAAATTTTTTAGGAGGGGAAAAAAGCATGAAAAGGATAGCTATTTTAACAAGTGGTGGAGATGCTCCTGGAATGAATGCAGCCATAAGAGCAGCAGCAAAAATGGCACAATACAAAGGAATGGAAGTTTACGGAGTAAGAAGAGGATACCACGGAATGCTTAGAGATGAAATCTTTCCTATGGACGGACGTTTCATTTCTGGGATAATTGACAGAGGAGGGACAGCTCTTTTAACAGCAAGATGTCCTGAATTTAAAGATCCTAAATTTAGAGCAATAGCAGCTGAAAATTTAAAAAGAAGGGGAATAGAAGGAATAGTTGTTATAGGAGGAGACGGTTCTTATAGAGGTGCTGATCTTCTTTCAAAAGAACATGGGTTTAAAGTTGTCGGACTTCCTGGAACAATTGATAACGATATTATAGGAACAGATTTTACAATAGGTTTTGATACTTGTCTTAATACAATTCTTGATGCAATTTCTAAATTAAGAGATACAGCTACATCTCACGAAAGAACAATTCTTGTTGAAGTAATGGGAAGAAGAGCAGGAGACCTTGCAGTTCATGCTTGTCTTGCAGGTGGAGGAGACGGACTTTTAATTCCTGAACTTGAAAATCCTATCGAAATGCTTGCTTATCAAATTCAAGAAAGAAGAAATACAGGAAGACTTCATGATATAGTTCTTGTTGCTGAAGGTGTTGGAAATATTCTTGATATAGAAGCTGAATTAAAGAAAAGAGTTTCAACAGAAGTAAGAAGCGTTGTTCTTGGACACGTACAGAGAGGAGGAACTCCTAGCGGACGTGACAGAGTTCTTGCTACAAGACTTGCTGCAAAAGCAATTGATGTTCTTTCAAATGATGAAGGAGGAGTAATGATTGGAATAGAAGACGGTCAAGTTGTTACTCACGAGATTTCTTATGCATGGGAAGGAACAAAAAAACACGATGTAATAGAACTTTATCGTATGGCTGACATACTATCAAGATAGTTTAAATAAAGTATTTTTTATCTGGGAGAATTCACTTTTGTGTATTCTCCTTTTTATTTATAAATTTTAGAAAAATAAAATAAAAAATCCCTGCATTGAAAAATAATTTGTGATTAATGCAGTGAACAAAGTGTAAAAATTCACATGTTTGAGGGCAAAGCCCGAGTTTGTGAATTTTAGTTTTGAGAACAAAATTAATAAAATTATTTTTCACCAGCAGGGCGGGTTTCTTTTGATTCGTTTTCTTTGACCGTCCAAAGAAAACGAATAACTATAATTCTAAATTTTTAGGAACAATTACAGTAATAGTTTTTGCTGTGTTATATGTTACAAAACCAAGTGGTGCTCCTTTTGGTTTATTAAGATTTTTCTTTTCTGTGTATTCAACCACAACTTTATCTCCTGTTACAGCTTTTGAATAGAAAGCAGCACAGAGAGCTATTTTTTCAATAAAACTTTCTTTTTGTGAAAAATCTTCTTTTTTTACAAGAAAATGAGATCCTGGAATATCTTTTACATGGAACCAGACATCATCTTTTTTAGCAAATTTAAATGTTAAAAAATCATTTTCTTTGTTATTTCTTCCAAAATAAATTGTTTTTTCATTAATAACTACAGTTCCGTAATTATCGTTTTCTTTTTTCTTGTTTTTATTTTTTTGTGATTTTCCTTTTACTTTTAAGATTTTTTCTTCTGTAAGTTCATCTTCAATATTTTTAAGACCTTTTAAATCAGAAGATTTCTCAATAAATGCCAGAACACTTTCAAGATATGTAATTCTCTGCTTGAAAGATACAAGACGTTCTTTACTTATTTCTAGTCCTCTCTTCATTTTTGAAGATTTTTTATAAATTTTATTTAAATTTCCCTGTGGATTTAAAAGAGGGTCAAGCTGTATTGTAATCTCTTTATTTTCATAAAAATCATAGGCTTTTACAGATTTATCTCCTCTTTTTACTGAATATAAAACAGAGGCTAAAATATCCCCGAGATTTTTATATTTTTCATGGTCTGCCATTGTTATAATATCTTTTTCAATATTTACAATTATTTTTAAAGTCTTTTTTTTCTCTTTTTCAACAGCGGAAATAAGTTTTCCCTTTAAAAGAGTATAAGAATTTGAAAGGGAACACATTTTTATATATGTATTAACCATTTCACTAAAAGTTTTATATTCTTTAACACTGTCCCAATTCTTAGGCTCAATATTTAAAACGGCAGAAAAAACAGGAACATCATCTTTGAAATAAATTTTAGGAGAAATATTATCATTTAAGATTTTTTTCAAATCTTCATATGAATGAATAAACTCAACAGTTCTTTTTCCAAGCCCTTCTATTTTTTGAGAAATTTTATTTTCTTTTAAATATTCTTCAAAAATATTTTTTTCTATTTCAAGTGGATTTATTTTTTCTTCAACCACAGGCTGAACATATTCTGCCCCAGGGAAAAGCACACGAAGTGAATTTTCTTCCAAAGAAAATTTTTTAAGAAGAGAGACAATTTTATTTTCACTGTCTGTAAGAATAATATTTGAATATTTTCCCATTATTTCAAAATAAAGAAAATAATCTTTCATTTCTCCAAGTTCGTTTAATTTTGAAAAATGAAATTTTAAAATTCTGTCAAAACCAAGCTGTTCAATATCAACTAAAGCAGCATTTATTAGATATTTTCTTAAAATCATAAGAAAATTTGAATTTTCTTCCAAAAAGTTTTCCTCTCTGTCTTCGTTAATATAGCATATTGGAAGAGACGGATTGCAGGAGAAAAACAAAGAAGTTTTACCAAAGTGCAGAGACAAAGAAAGAGTTGAATTTTGAAAAATCTTTCCAACTCTTTTGCTCTGCAGACAGCTCTTAAGCTCATCTTTTACTTTGGAGATAGATACTCCGTCAAGATAAAGCATTAATCTTCAGCCTTAATTCCTATTAAATTTTTAGCGTCCAAAATATTTATCTCTAAAACAGTTCCGTCAGCATTTTTTAGAGCTATTTTGTCAATTTCTTTTGTTTCTGCTATTTCAAGAACAGTATACTGCTCAATTCCATGTTCTCTGAAATAATCGATAATAATAGGTGTTCCTTTTATTTCTATTATAGAAACTTTTTCTCCGCAGTTAAATTCTGTTATAGGCAGAGGTTTTAAAAATTCGTATTGTCCTTTTAAGTTTTCAAGAATTTTTTCAAAAACTTTAAGGAAATGTTCCAAATCGTTTTGGTCAATATTTTCAGTTATATTTGAAACTATCATTTTGTGATAATTGTTGTGATAGTTTAATGCTTCTATTCCTTTTTTTGAAAGAGAAACATGAACTTTTCTTCTGTCAGAGTTAGAACGTGCTCTTGTAACAAATCCTTTTTCTCCAAGTTTTGTAATGGCAACAGTAGCTGTTCCCATAGTTATAGCAAGTCTTTCTGAAAGTTCATTCATTGTGATGCAGTCTTTTCCAATAGCTTCAATTGTGTGAAGCTCTGTATGTGTAAGACATTTTATTCCTCTTTTTAGAGCCAAATCTTCTGATTCATAAAACAGCTTGTAGAAATTTTCAAAAACAGTATTTACTTTTTTTCCGTAAGATGACATTTTTGTTTATCCCTCCTTTTTTAGATTGGCTATTCTTTCTGCATAATTTCCTTTGAAAACATATGAACCTGCAACAAAAATATTTGCTCCTGCTTCAATACATCTTCCTATTGTTTCATGAGTTATTCCTCCGTCAACTTCTATATCTACAGTTGGATTCATAGCTCTTAATTCTTTTATTTTTTCAACAGCACTTTCTATAAATGACTGTCCTCCAAATCCTGGGTTTACACTCATAACTAAAACCATATCAACTTCGTTTATAAGATATTTTACAGATTCAGCTGGAGTTCCTGGATTTAAAACTATCCCTGCTTTTACACCATATGATTTTATTTGCTGAAGAACTCTGTGAGGGTGCAGTGTAGATTCAACATGAATTGTAATCATGTCTGCTCCTGCTTTTACAAAGTCTTCAATATATCTTTCAGGCTGAGTTATCATAAGATGAACATCAAAAACTAAATTTGTTTTATCTCTTACAGATTTCATAACAGCCGGCCCAAAAGTTATATTTGGTACAAATATACCGTCCATTACATCTATATGAACCCAGTCAGCACCTGCTTTGTCTATTGCAATAATTTCTTCACCCAACTTGCTGAAATCAGCTGAAAGAATTGATGGGGCAATTTTAATATTTTTCATATCTGTTCCACCTCTCGTTTTTTAATTTTTCATATACTTTTTTATAAAAATCGTATCTTATTTTTGAAATTTTTCCCTGCTGAACTTTTTCTTTGATTACACAGCCAGGTTCGTTTATGTGATGACAATCTAAAAATTTACAGTATCCCTCTTCGAAAGTAAATTCTTTGAAAAGAGAAACAAGTTCTTCCACATTTTCAATAGGCGGAAGTTCAAGGGAAGAAAACCCCGGAGTATCAATAACGTATCCTCCTTCTGTAAGAGGAATTAAATTACTGTCTCTGGTTGTATGTTTTCCAGCTTTTAATCTTTTGCTGGTTTCTCCCACTGTAAGTTCTTTTTTATTTTGAATTATATTTAGTATGCTTGATTTTCCAACACCGCTCGGCCCGCCGAAAGCAGTTGTTTTTCCGATAATCATTTCTTTTACTTTATCAATATTTTCATTTTTAAAAGTTGATACAAAGAAAAGAGGAATATCTACATCTTTTAAATAAGAAAGAGTATCTTCAAGCTCTTTTTTTTCATTTTCTGATAAAAGATCAATTTTATTTATAACAATAATAGGAGAAATTTTATGATAGATGCTGTTAAGAATAAGATTATTTAATCTGTCAAGTTCAATCTCAGGATCTTTTGCGGCAAACTGAATTACAAGATAATCTATGTTTGATACAAGAGGTCTGTTTATAATATTTTTTCTTTCAGCAATATTCATTATAAAATTATCTTCTGAAATTTCTACATAATCTCCCACAACACAATTATCTTTTTTATCTTTTCTTTTAAGAACACCACGAAGTCTGCATTCGTATTCTTGTGTTCCGTCGCTTACATAATAAAATCCTTGAATTTTATTTATTACTCTTCCTTTAATCAATGAATTAATCATCTCCCTTATTTTATCTGCTGATTATAAGATTTATATTTGAACCTGCAGAAACTCTGCTTCCTGCACTTATGCTTGTATCTACAACAATATTTTTTTCAAGACCTGGAACTTCTATTTTTGTTATTTCTCCTACAAAAAGAGACTGTTCTTTTATAATCTTTTCTGCTTCGTTTAATGTGTATCCTACAACATCAGGAACTTTTACAGTTTTTGAAGAAGCTCTGCTGCTTACAAGAATTGAGATACCCTTATTCATATCAACAATTTCTCCGGCTTTTGGTGTTGTAGCAATAACACAATTATATGCAAGTTCTGAATTTGTTCTTGAGATATCTCTTATTTTTATTCCTTTTTCCTCTAAAAGAGAACGAACTTCAAAAAGCTGCTGTCCATAGAAATCTGGAATTTCGTAATAATTTTCTCCGGCACTGATCCAGACTTTTATTCCTCTTCCTCTTTTTACAACTTTATTTTCAGCAGGCTCCTGCATAAAAATTTCTCCTGCTGGAAGATTTGAAAAATCTTTTCCTGCAACGTTTATGGAAACAGTTTTTCTGGGAATCATTTTTTCTGCTTCTTCAACAGTCAGCCCGATAAGATTTGGAGTTTTATAAAAATAATTATTAAAATAGTTATTTAGAAAAATATTTATTCCAAAAAATATGATAAGGCAGAATGAGATGATGTAAGAAAAAATTATAAAAAATTTCTTCATTTATCCTCCTAAATTTGTTTCTGAAAGAATTTAATTCGTTTACTCAAATCATAACATATGAACCTCAAAATATCAATAATTACTTGCTAAAACTTGTGTTAAATGATAAAATAAAATGTATTATTTCATGGGATTTTATAAGCAAAAATTATTTAAGATAGAATGTTTTAGGAGGAAAAAATGGAAGGTATTGTTGAGGTTTTAATTTCAAGAGAGAAAGTAGAAGAACGTATTAAAGAACTTGCAAAAGAGATTGAAAAAGATTATGCAGGAAAAGAATTAGTTTGTGTAGGACTTTTAAAAGGTTCAGTAATGTTTATGGCAGATCTTATAAAAGCAGTAGACTTAGATCTTAGAATTGATTTTATGAAAGTGTCAAGCTATGGAAGCGGAACAAACTCAACAGGAGTTGTAAAAATTCTTAAAGATGTTGATGTGGATCTTGCAGGAAAAGATGTACTTATTGTTGAAGATATAATCGATACAGGTCTTACAATTTTAAATGTAAAAGATTTTTTAAGCAAAAAAAATCCAAAATCTGTTAAAGTATGTACTCTTCTTGATAAACCAAGCAGAAGAGTTGTTGAAGTCAAAGGTGAATATGTAGGATTTGAAATTCCTGATGAATTTGTTGTAGGATATGGTCTTGATTTTGATGAAAAATATAGAAACCTTCCTTTCGTTGGAAGATTTGTAAGAAAATAAGAAACGGAGTTTATGATGTCGTTTAAGCATAAAAAAAAGTATGGTCAGAATTTTTTAACTGATCAAAACAGCGTTCTGGAAAAAATTATGGAGGTTTCAAAGATAGAACCTCATGAGGAAATTCTTGAAATAGGACCTGGAGAGGGAGCTTTAACAGAGCTTCTTCTTGAAAAAGCAAAAAAAGTTATCTGTGTTGAGATAGATACAGATCTTGAAAAGATTTTAACAAAAAAATTTGCTGGAAATGAAAAATTTAATCTTATAATGGAAGATATTTTAAAAGTTGATTTGGATAAAATTCTTGCTCCTCACACAAGAGTTGTTGCAAATATACCTTACTATATAACATCTCCTATTATAAATAAACTTATTGAACACAGAGATAAAGTAGATGAAGCATATCTTATGGTGCAGAAAGAAGTAGGAGAAAGAGTTTGTGCATTATCTGGTAAAGAGAGAAGTGTTCTTACTCTTGCAGTTGAATATTATGGAACAGGTGAATATCTTTTTACAATTCCAAAAGAATTTTTTAATCCTGTGCCAAAGATAGATTCAGGTTTTATTTCAATTAAGTTTTATAATGACAGAAGATATGAAAAACTTATTCCTGAAAATATATTTTTCAAATATGTAAAAGCTGCTTTTTCAAATAAAAGAAAGAATATAGCAAATAATCTTTCAACTTTAGGAATATCAAAAGATGAAGTTAAGAAAAAACTTGAAATTCTTGGAATTTCACCAAATGAAAGAGCTGAAAATTTAAAAATAGAGCAGTTTATAAAATTAGCTGAATGCTTTGAAGAAAATTAGGAGAAGCTGATGGGAAGTTACGAATTTAAAATACAGAGCAGAAAAGAAGATATTGATTTTATCAATAAAATAATAGAAGCTTATGAAGAAGTGGGAGTAGTAAGAACAACTGATGCAAAAGCAGGGCTTATTACAATAATTTCTACAGATGATTATAAAGATATGGCAAGAGATATAATTTTAGATTTAGGAAAAAATTATGTCAAAGCTGAAATACTTGAAGAAGGGCCTTGGAAAGGATTCCTTTAGGATATAGGAGGAAACACATAGAATGGAAAAATTAGAAAGTCTTTTAAGTTATATTTTAAAAGGTCTTGTTGAAAAGCAGGATGAAGTAAGAATAACTTATGAACTTATAGATGATACAATTATTTTTAAAGTTAACGTTGCTGAAGGTGAAATGGGAAGAGTTATCGGTAAAAACGGACTTACTGCAAATGCAATAAGAGGAGTTATGCAGGCAGCAGGAGTAAAAGATAAATTAAATGTAAACGTTGAATTTTTAGACTAGGCTCGGTGATTTTGTGGACTTAGTTACAATAGGAAAAATTACAGGAACTCATCATTTAAAAGGAGCTGTAAAAGCAAATATAAGTTTAAGTGAACCTGAAATTATAATTGGCGAAAGAGTTATGGTTGAAAAACCAAACAGAGAGAAAAAAATTCTTTCTGTTACAAAACTTTCAAATCTTGTGGGAGATAAAGTTGTAATTGAATTTGAAGAGATTACAAATAAGACTGAAGGAAATCTTCTTGCAGGAGGGCTTATAAAAATAAACAGGGATATTTTAGGAATGGCAGAAGATGAATATCTTCTTGAAGATCTTTTAGGAATGACTGTTATTACATCTGAAAATGAAAATATAGGAAAAGTAGTTGATGTTTTTGATACAGCTGCTCACGATATAATTGTTGTTGAAGATGAAAATACAGAAACTCTTATTCCAAATATTGAAAATTTTGTAAAAGATATAGATTTTGATAAAAATGAAATTTATGTTGAAATTTTAGATGGAATGAGAGAAGCAAAAGGAACTGTTTCTGAAAATGATGAGATTTAAGTAATAAAGGAGAAAAATTTTGAAAATAAATATTTTAACTTTATTCCCTGAACTTTTTAGTGCTTTTAAATCACAAAGCATAATAGGAAGAGCAGTAAAAAATAATCTTATAGAGATAAACATTATAAATATAAGAGATTTTTGTTTTGATAAACATCAGCAGGCTGATGATACTCCTTTTGGAGGAGAGGGAGGAATGGTTATGAAACCAGAACCTCTTTTCAGAGCTTTAGAAAACTGTGGAGGAAAAGTTATTTATACTTCACCCCAAGGTGTTAAGTTTGACCAGCAGCTTGCATTAAAACTTAAAGCAGAAGAAGAGATTACTATAATAGCAGGACATTATGAGGGAATAGATGAAAGAGTTGTAGAAAACAAAGTTGATATGGAAATTTCCATAGGGGATTTTGTTCTTACAGGGGGGGAGCTTCCCTCAATGGTAATGGTTGATGCAATAGCAAGACTTATTCCCGGAGTGATAACAAAAGCTTCTTATGAAAATGATTCTTTTTTTAACGGACTTTTAGATTATCCACAGTACACAAGACCTGCTGAATATATGGGATTAAAAGTTCCAGATGTTTTAATCTCTGGAAATCATAAAAAAATAAAAGAGTGGAGAATGAAAGAAAGTCTTAAAAGAACATACTTAAGACGTCCAGATCTTTTAAAAGACAGAGAATTTTCAAAAGAAGAAAAAAAATTCATGAAGGAAATTCTTGAGGAACTTATGGAGGTTGAAAAATAATGATATATAAACTTAAAGGTTTTGAGCCTGTCATAGGGGAAAATAATTTCATAGCTGATACAGCTGCAATTATAGGAAAAGTTACAACAGAAAAAGATGTTTCAATATGGTTTTCTGCTGTAATGAGAGCTGATGTGTGCAGTATTCATGTCGGAGAAAAAACAAGTATACAGGACAATGTAACAATTCACGGAGACAAAGGGCATGATGTTGTGATAGGAAAAAATGTCACAATAGGTCATAACTGTATTATTCACGGCTGTACAATAGGGGATAACTGTGTAATAGGAATGGGGTCGACTATTCTTAACGGCTCAGTAATTCCTCCAAATTCTTTAGTGGGAGCACATTCACTTGTAACTCCGTCTTTAAAAGCTGAAGAGGGGACTCTTATTATAGGAAGTCCGGCAAAAAGTGTAAAAAAACTTCCTAAAGAACAGCAGGAATATTTAAAAAATGCTGCTGAACTTTATGTTGATGAAATAGATGTTTATACAAATGAATTAGAAAGGGTGAAATAAATTTTATGAGAGACAAAATATATTTAGGGCTTGTTCACTACCCTGTTTATAATAAAAGAAAAGAAGTTGTATGCACTTCTGTAACAAACTTTGATATTCATGATATATCAAGAAGCTGTAAAACTTATGATGTAAAAGAGTATAACCTTATTGTTCCCGTTGAAGCTCAAAAACAGCTTACAGAAAGAATAATAGGTTACTGGCAGGACGGAACAGGTGGAGAATACAACAAAGACAGAGAATCTGCTTTCACAATTACAAGAGTAAAAAATTCAATAGAAGAATGTATTGCTGATATTGAAAAAAGAGAGGGACAGAAACCTGTTATTATAACAACTTCTGCTCATATATATCCTAATTCAATAAGCTACAAAGGGCTTTCTGAAAAAGTTTTTTCTGATGACAAACCTTATCTTTTCCTTTTTGGAACTGGTTGGGGACTTATAAAAGAAGTTATGGATATGTCTGATTATATTTTAGAGCCTATTAGAGGAAATACAAAATATAATCACCTTTCTGTAAGAGCTGCAGTAGCTATTATTTTAGACAGAGTTTTGGGAGAAAATTAATCCCAGCTCTGTTTTTAATGTTTGCCATTATTTTGGAGGATATAAAGAATGGGAAAAAGAGTCACAATAAAAACAAGACCTGATTTTTTTAAAAATGCAGGTGCAGAAAATATAAAAGTCAGAGAGCTTATGTATGATGACAGAGCAAAGAAACTTAAAATTTTCTGTACTCTTGGCGGGCCTTGCTATATATGCGAAACTGATATAGTCTATAATGACCTCCATAAAAAATTTGGGGACAGTTTAAGCATAGAATTTGAAATTGAATATGAAAATAATGAAATAACTAGAAATGACCTTATGCAGATTACAGAAAAAGTAATCAGTGAGCTTAAAAAGAAAAATGCAGTATCAAGGTCATTTCTTTATCTATACAGAATAAAAATAGAAGACAGAAAAATTATTATTGAGCTTAAGAATGAACTTGCAATAGAAACTCTTTATGAATCAAGAATAAATTTAAGGCTTGAAACTCTTCTTGCTGAATATGGAATAAAAGATTTCAGGGTTGAATTTGTGCCGGGAGATTTTTCAAAAGAGCTTGAAAAAGTAGAAAATAAACTTGATGAAGTTATGATTACTCTTACAAAAAAAATGGATGAAGAAAATCTTAAAAACTCTGTCTCACAAAAACCAAATGCAGAAAAAGAGGGACAGAGGTTCAGTGCTGTTTCAAATAGAAAAACAAAAGATATTAAAGGAAGTTCAATTCCTCTTTCTGAATTTGGAGAAATTTATGAAAATGATGTGTGTGTTCTTGAAGGTGAAGTTTTCAGCACAGAGAAAAAAGAGCTTAAAACAGGAAATACACTTTATACAATAAGAATTACAGATAATGTAAATTCCGTTACAACAAAAATGTTTTCAAAAGATGAAGATGTTGATGTAAAAGTCGGAGACTATATAAAAGTAAACGGAAGAAAGCAGATAGATAAATTTGATGAAAATGAAGAAATTTTAATGCTGAGCAGTATAAATAAACTTGAGCATACAAAAGCTAAAAAAGAAGATACTGCTGAGGAAAAAATGGTTGAACTTCACACTCACAGCAAGATGAGTGAAATGGTTGGGGTAACAGATATAAAAGATCTTATAAAAAGAGCAAAATCTTATGGTCATACAAGTATGGCAATAACAGATTATTCTGTTGTCCACACTTTCCCTTTTGCATATAAAGAAACTAAAAAAGATGAAAACTTTAAAGTTATTCTTGGTTGTGAAATGTATATGGTTGATGATAAAAAACCAATGGTAAGAAATCCAAAGGATAAACTTATCCAAGATGAAACTTTTATAGTTTTTGACTTGGAAACTTTTGGTCTTAATTCACATGAACACCCTATAATTGAAATCGGTGCAATAAAAGTTCAGGGTACAAGAATTGTAGACAGTTTTTCACAGCTTATAAATCCGGGAATGTCTATTCCGGAAAAAATTCAGGAAATCACAAGCATTACAAATTCTATGGTAGCAGATATGCCTAAAATAGAGGAAGTGCTTCCTAAATTTATGGAATTTGTAGGAGATGCAACAATGGTTGCTCATAATGCAAGATTTGATATGAGCTTTATAAGACGTGAGTGCAAAAGAATAATGGGGATTGATTATGACCCGTCAGTAATTGATACACTTCAGATGGCAAGAGATGTAATGCCTGATTTAAAAGGATATGGACTTGGAAGTCTTACAAAAAAACTTGGTGTTGCCCTTGAAAATCACCACAGAGCAGTTGACGACTCACAGGCAACAGCTGGAATGTTTATAATTTTCCTTGAAAAATATCTTGAAAAAGGAATTATAAATATAAAAGATATAAACGGAGGTTTCCCTCTTAATATTCAAAAGCAGGATACATCAAATGTAATGGTTCTTGTAAAAAATCTTACAGGTTTAAAAAATATGTATCAGCTTGTTTCAATAGCTCATAAAGATAATTTTGGAAATAAGAAGCCGAGAGTTACAAGAAGCGACCTTGAAAGATTGAGAGAAGGGCTTATTATTGGTGCATCAAATACAGTACATTTTATGAATACAAGCGAGCTTGTTCTTGATTATCTTGATTATAATTTTAAAGATGTGGAAAGTGCTATAAGCTTTTATGATTATGTGGAACTTCTTCCAAAAGAAGCCTACAATGAATTTATAGATAAAGATGGAACTAACAGGCTTTCTTCATATGGTGCAGTTGAAAAGATGAACAGATATTTTTATGACATCTGCAAGAAAAATAATATTCTTGTAACTGCAAGTTCAAACGTCCACTATCTTGAAAAAGAAGAAAAAGATATAAGAAGCATTCTTCTTTATGGAAGCGGAAATGTTTTTAAAGCAAGCCAGTATATGACTGACAATGGTTTTTATTTCAGAACTACAAATGAAATGCTTGATGAGTTCAGTTATCTTGGAGAGGAAGCAGCAAAAGAGATTATTATAGAAAATACAAATAAAATTTCTGATATGGTTGAAAAAGTTCAGCCTATACCAAGCGGATTTTATCCTCCTCACCTTGATAATGCAGAAGAAACAGTTCGTAGTATGACATATGAAAAAGCATACAGAATTTATGGAGACCCTCTTCCAGAAGTTGTAAGTGCAAGGCTTGAAAGAGAGCTTAATGCAATTATAGGAAACGGTTTCTCTGTTCTTTATCTTTCAGCACAGAAGCTGGTTAAAAAATCTTTGGACAATGGATACTTAGTTGGATCAAGAGGTTCAGTAGGTTCTTCTCTTGTTGCATATATGATGGGAATAACAGAGGTAAATGCACTGTATCCTCATTATATCTGCGATAATCCGGAATGTAAATATTCAGAATTCACAGATAAGCCAGGAGCTGGGGTTGACCTTCCTGAAAAAATCTGTCCAAAATGCGGAAGACCTTTAAGACGTGACGGTCACTCAATTCCATTTGAAGTTTTCATGGGATTTAATGGGGATAAAGTTCCTGATATTGACCTTAACTTCTCTGGGGAATATCAATCTGAAATTCATAGATATTGTGAAGAACTTTTTGGAAAATCAAACGTATTTAAAGCAGGAACAATTTCAACTCTTGCAGAGAAAAATGCTATTGGTTATGTAAAAAAATTCTATGAGGACAATAATCTTCATGTGAGCAAAGCTGAAATTATAAGAAAGGCTGCAAAGTGTGAGGGAGCTAAGAAAACTACAGGACAGCACCCTGGAGGAATGGTTATTGTTCCGGGAGAAAAATCTGTTTTTGATTTCTGCCCGATACAGCACCCTGCAAATGATATGACAAATGATTCAATTACAACCCATTTTGATTATCACGTAATGGATGAACAGCTTGTAAAACTTGATGTACTTGGACATGACGACCCTACAACAATAAAAATGCTGCAGGAATATACAGGGGTAAATGTCTATGATATTCCAATAGCTGACCCTGAAACTTTGAAAATTTTCTCAGGAACAGAGGCACTTGGAATTACACCAGAGCAGATTGATTCAACAGTTGGAACTTTTGGTGTTCCGGAATTTGGAACATCTTTTGTAAGACAGATGCTTGTTGACACTTTTCCTAAAACATTTGCAGAGCTTGTAAGAATTTCCGGTCTTTCTCACGGAACTGACGTTTGGCTTAATAATGCACAGGAATTTGTAAGAAGTGGAGAAGCAACTCTTTCTGATATAATTACAGTTCGTGATGACATAATGAACTATCTTATTGCACAGGGGCTTGATAAAGGAAAAGCCTTTAAGATAATGGAATTTGTAAGAAAAGGAAGACCGTCGAAAGAGCCTGAACAGTGGGAAGAATATTCAAATCTTATGAAAGAACACCATATAAAAGAATGGTATATTGAATCATGCAAAAGAATAAAATATATGTTCCCTAAAGGACATGCTGTTGCATATGTTATGATGGCAATGAGAATAGCATATTTTAAAGTTCATTATCCTCTGGCTTTCTATGCAGCATATCTTACAAGAAAAATAGAAGATTTTGATTTTGAAATTATGGGAAATGAAAAAGCTCTGAAAGAAAAAATGAATGAGCTTAAAAAAGAAGTTAAACTTGATGTTAAAAAGAAAACTCAGATGGCACTTTGTGAAATTATAACAGAGATGCATGCAAGAGGATATGAATTTTTGGGAATAGATTTATATAAATCTGAAGGTTTCAGATTTACCATTGAAGATGGAAAAATAAGAGTTCCTCTTTTGGGAATAGCAGGTCTTGGAGGAGCTGTAATAGAAAATCTTTTAAGGGAAAGAGAAGAGGGGAAATTCCTTTCTTATGAAGATTTGAAAAGAAGAACAAAAATGTCTTCAACAATAATAGAAAAACTTAAAAGTTTGGATGCAATAAAAGGGCTTAATGACACAAATCAGATAACTCTTTTCTAAATTTTTAAAAGCAGGAGAAAAAATGGCATTATCATTAAAAAAAATGGATAAAAAATATATAGGAACAATTTTGGTCTGCTTTGCAGCATCACTTTGGGGTTTTGATTCTATAGTTCTTACTCCAAGGCTTTATCATTTAAAAGTTCCTTTTGTGGTATTTATGGTTCACTGTCTGCCCTTTGCAGTTATGAGTATTTTTATTGGGAAGAGGGAAATGAAAAATATCTCCCGTCTTCCTAAAAAAGATTTAATGTTTTATTTTTTAGTGGCACTTTTCGGCGGGTGTATAGGAACTCTTTCAATAGTAAAATCTTTATTTCTTGTAAACTTTCAGCATCTTACAGTTGTTACTCTTCTTCAGAAAGCACAGCCTATATTTGCACTTATTCTTGCAAGAATTATTTTAAAGGAAAAGCTTGGAAAGAATTTTTTAAGCTGGGTTCTTTTTGCACTTATTGGCGGATATGTAATGACTTTTGAATTTACTCTGCCGAGGGTTGCAGAAGTAAGTTCGAGCAATGTTTTTAAAGCGGTTTTGTATGCACTTCTTGCAGCATTTTCTTTTGGAAGTGCAACTGTTTTTGGAAAAAGAATATTGAGCCATTCAAGTTTTGTTACAGCTCTTTATACGAGATATTTTTTTACAACAGTAATAACTTTTTTTATAGTTCTTGCAAATAGTGAATTTAATCTTATATTTAAAGTTACACCTTTTGAATGGCTTATATTTGTAATAATAGGAATTACAAGCGGAAGCGGAGCAATTCTTCTTTATTACAGAGGGCTTAGATATATTGATGCAAGTGTTGCAACAATATGTGAGCTTTCGTTTCCTATTTCATCAGTGCTGTTTGATTATATTTTTAACAGACATTTTCTTACACCTGTACAGTTTATGGGAGCAGCCGCTCTTATATTTGCAATATTAAAAATAAGCAAGAACCAGAAATAGAAAATTATGTATAATTAAATTATCATTTCTTCATAAAACTGCGAAATTTTTGATTTAAGATATTTTAAGATTAAAAAAAATATGGTATAATTAAGAGAACAAAACGGCGGGAGATGATACTTTATGTTAGAAAAAGATATAAGAAGTAAAGTTAATATAATTGATAGTATTGAAAATTGGGAAAAAGCCATAAAGCTCGCTGCAAAACCTCTGCTTTTAGATAATTCTGTTACAGAAAATTATGTGAGAGCAATGGTAAATAATGTGAGAAAATTCGGAGCATATATTGTAATAAACGATACAATAGCACTAGCTCACTCAAGACCTGAAGACGGGGTAATGAGAAATTGTCTATCACTTCTTAAAATAAACGAAGGTGTTGTCTTTGATGAAAATTTAGGGGACAAGGTTTACCTTATTTTTGTTTTGGGAGCTGTAAGCAATAGAAATCATATTGATATACTTTTGAAACTTATGGAAATTATAGATAATCAAGATATGGTAAAAAGACTTATTGATGCAACAAGTATAGCTACTCTTATTGAAATTTTACAGGAAGTAATATAAAAAAATTTGACATTTAAAATTAAAATGTGTATAATCAGATTTATAAAATTTAAAACAAAAGGAGATAAAAATGATAAATAAAGTTTCACTTTCAATTATTTATAACCCGATGGTTCCGTAGAAGGAATTTGTGTTTGTGAGTTTTCATAGATGCAAATTCATTTTGTGATAAAGACGGATTGAATTTGCGTCTATGGAACTTATGATTGAAAGAAACTTAAAAATTTTTATTTCTTAAATTATGAAGACCATTCAGACGCACAGAGATGTGAACTGAATGGTCTTTTTGTTTTGTTAAATTAATAAAAAAATTATGGAGGAATAGATTATGAAAAAAATAAAAAACAGATTTCCCGCAAGGGTAGTAAAAAAGGAAATACTTATTATAATAAGAGAGAAAAATAAAATTTTAGAGCGATAATTTATGGAGGAAATGAAATGGCAAAGATAGAAACATTAATAACTTTTGGAATATATTTAATTTTTTTAATGGGTGTAGGAGTTTATTTTTATAAGAGAACACAAAGTTCAGAGGATTATATAATAGGCGGAAGAGGGCTTGGATCTTGGGTAACAGCTCTTTCAGCACAGGCAAGTGATATGAGTGGATGGCTTTTAATGGGACTTCCTGGAGCTGTATATATTTCTGGAATGAGTCAGATTTGGGTAATTGTCGGGCTTGCTCTTGGAACATATCTTAACTGGAAATTTGTGGCAGCGAAACTTAGAACTCAGACAGAAGAGACAGATACAATGACAATTCCAAACTTTTTAAGCAGAAAACTTGGAGATGAAAAGGGATATATAAGAACTTTTTCAGCAGTTGTAATACTTTTCTTTTTTACAATTTATTCTGCATCAGGTCTTGTTGCAGCAGGAAAACTTTTTGAAAGTATTTTAGGAATAGATTATAAGCTGGCAGTTCTTATCGGAGGATTTACAATTATATTTTATACATTTATGGGAGGATATCTTGCCTGCTGCTGGACAGATTTTTTCCAAGGAGCACTTATGTTTTTTGCAATTTTAGTTGTTCCAGCTGTAGCTTATTTTCATGGCGGAAGAATTGAAGGGATTGAAAGTGCAATGGCTGCTAAAAATATAACTCTTAAGATTTTTAACGGCGGAGGAAAAGCAGAAATACTTGCAATGATTTCATCAATAGCATGGGGGCTTGGATATTTTGGACAGCCTCATATTCTTGTAAGATTTATGAGTGTAAAATCTGTGAAAGAACTTGTAAAAGCAAGACGTATAGCTATGATTTGGGTGCTTATTTCGCTTGTCGGTGCAATAGCTGTGGGAATTACAGGAATAGCAGTCTTTAAATCTGTTTCAGAACTAGGAGGAGACTCAGAAAAAGTATTTATATATCTTATTGCAAAATTATTTAATCCTTGGGTTGGAGGAGTTCTGCTTGCAGCAATTCTTTCTGCAATAATGTCAACAATAGATTCGCAGCTTTTAGTTTCATCATCAACTCTTACAGAAGATTTTTATAATTATATTAAAAAAGATGTTTCTGAAAAAGAAAAAATATGGACAGGAAGAATTTGTATAATAATTATTTCTGCTATAGCTTATGCCATTGCATTAAATCCAAGTGCAAAAGTTTTATCAATGGTTGCTTATGCATGGGCAGGATTTGGAGGAGTTTTTGGGCCAGCTGTTCTTATGACTTTGTATTCAAAAAATTTAAATTGGAAAAGTGTTTTCTGTGGAATGATAGTGGGAACTGTAACAATTATTTTATGGAAACAATTTGGATATGGAGAATATTTATATGAAATTATCCCTGCATTTTTATTAAATGGAGCTGTAATTTATACAGGTGAAAAATTTTTCTTTGCAAAAAAAGAAATGCTAGTTTCTGCTTATAAAAAATAAAATCTATATTCCCTGCATTGAAAAATAGTTCGTCATTAATTTGTCTGCACAAAGAAAATGAATATTCTCTTTCTTGTACATAAAAAATGAACAAAAATAAAATATAATATATTGAAAATAAATATATTGTATAAGTAAAGATGAACATAGATAAGATGTTTTAAATGGTTGGTCAATAAATAGTAAATATTATATAATATCTGTTGGGCAGTAAAAAAACAACAAGGAGATATTACAAATGGAAATAAAAAGAATATTAAATGGTATAAAATTTGAGATACTTCAAGAGATAAATGAAAATATTTCAGCAGAAAATATGGAATATGATTCAAGAAAAATAAATAAAGGTGATATTTTTATAGCTCTTACAGGACACACTGTTGATGGGCATGACTTCATAGAAAAAGCTGTTGAAAAAGGGGCAGAAACAATTTTTGTTTCAAGAAAAGATATACAATTTATTGATGGGATAAATTATTATTATGTTGAAAATTTAAGTGAAGAGATGGGAAAAATAGCTTCAAACTTTTATGGTTATCCTCAAAACAATCTTAAAATAATCGGAGTTACAGGAACAAATGGAAAAACAACAACAACATATATTTTAGAATCTCTTTTGGGAGAAGATAAAACAGCAAGACTTGGAACAGTTGAATATAAAGTGGGAGATGAAATTATTCCTGCACCAAACACAACTCCAATGTCTCTTGATATTGTAAAAATGTGTAAAAAAGCTGTGGATAAAAATTTAAAATATCTTGTTATGGAGATAAGTTCTCACGGATTAGAGCTTGGAAGAGTAAATATGCTTAAACTTGATGTAGCAATATTTACAAATTTAACTCAAGATCATTTAGATTTCCATAAAACAATGGAAAATTATTTCCATGCAAAGAAAAAAATATTCACTCTTTTAAAAGATGTAAGAAATTCTGTAATAAATATAGATGATGAATATGGAAAAAAATATATAGAATATACAAATGGAATTTCTTATGGACTTGAAAAAGGAGATATCACAGGAAAAATTGAAAATATTTCAAGACATGGGCAGAAAGTAGAACTTAAAATATTTAATAATAGATATGAAATAGAACTTAAGCTTCTTGGAAAATTTAATCTTTATAATCTTCTTGGAGCAATTGGAGCTGTTAAATGTTTTGGAATGAAAGATGAAGAGATTATAGAAAAAATAAAAAATATTCATGGAGCTCCTGGAAGATTTGAACCTGTAAAAATTGATGCAGATTTTACAGTAATTGTAGATTATGCTCATACAGGAGATGCCCTTGAAAATATTTTAAAAAGTGTAAATGAACTTAAAACAGGAAAAGTAATTTCTGTTTTTGGTTGCGGGGGAGACAGAGACAAAGGAAAAAGACCTATCATGGCTGAAATTGCTGAAAAATATAGTGATGTTACAGTGGCAACTTCAGACAATCCAAGAACAGAAGATCCTGAAGAAATTTTAAAAGATGTTGTAAAAGGATTTAAAAAAGAAAATCATATTATTGAAGTTGACAGAAAAAAGGCTATTGCTATAGCAGTGCAAAATGCAAAAAAAGATGATATAATAGTGATAGCTGGAAAAGGTCATGAAACTTACCAGATAATCGGAAGAGAAAAGATTCATTTCGATGACAGGGAAGCAGTTCAGGAGGCTCTGGCTAATTTGAGATAAGAGGAGAAAAATAATATGATAGAAAGTTTACAAATGACAAGAGAGGTAAAAGTTGGAAATTTTACAATAGGGGGAAATAAAAGATTTGCTCTTATTGCAGGACCTTGTGCCATTGAAAGTGAAGAGATGTCTATTGAAGTTGCAAAAAAAATAAAAGAAATCTGTGATAAATTAGGAATAAATTATATTTTTAAATCTTCTTTTGATAAAGCAAACAGATCTTCAATCCACTCATTCAGAGGTGTAGGAATGGAAGAGGGATTAAGAATTTTAAAAAAAGTCAAAGAAGAAGTAGGAGTTCCTGTTATAACAGACGTACATGAGCCTTGGCAGTGTGAAAAAGTTGCAGAAGTTGTAGATATGCTTCAAATACCAGCTTTTCTTTGCAGACAGACAGACCTTATAATTGCAGCTGGGAAAACAGGACTTCCAGTAAATGTAAAAAAAGGTCAGTTCCTTGCTCCATGGGATATGAAAAATGTAGTTACAAAAATGCAGGAAATAGGAAACGAGAAAGTTCTTCTTTGTGAAAGAGGAAATATTTTTGGATATAATAACTTTGTTGTGGATATGAGAGGACTTTTAGAGATGAGAAAATTTGGTGCACCTGTTGTATTTGATGCAACTCACTCAGTTCAGATTCCTGGAGGACTTTCAAGCTGTTCAGGAGGAGAAAGAAAATATGTTTTCCCTCTAATGAAAGCAGCTCTTTCAATAGGTGTTGATGCAATATTTGCAGAAGTTCACCCAAATCCAGATACAGCACCATGTGACGGACCAAATATGCTTTATCTTGATGACCTTGAAAAAGTTCTTACAACAGCAGTTAAATTAGATGATATTGCAAAAGGATTATAATATAAAAATTAGAGACTGAAAATTTTCGGTCTCTTTTTTGATGAAAATAAAAATCAAATATCTGTAATCAAAAATATATTTATGATATAATACATATGTTATTTTATTTTTGAATTAGGAGGAAAATTATGAAAAAAGTAATATTATTATTTACAATTATTTCAAGTATGGCATTTGGAAAAGCTGAAGAAGTGATTGGAAAATGGATTACAGAAAAAGCAGAAAACGGAAATCAAATAATAGTTGAAATTTATGAAACAGCTGATAAAAAATATAATGGAAAAATAATAGAACTTACAATGCCTGTATATACTGAGGGAGAATTTGCAGGAAAAGAAAAAATGGATTTAGAAAATCCAGATGAAAATTTAAAACATCGTACATTAAGAGGAATAGATTTTGTAAGTGGATTTTCATATTCTGAGAAAGAAGATAAATTTGAAGATGGGAAAATTTACAATCCAACTAACGGAAAAACATATAACAGTTATATGAAGCTTCAAAAAGATGGAAAACTTTTAGTAAAAGGTTCTATTGATAAAAAAGGTTTAATAGGTAAAAAACAAATTTGGACAAGATATGAATAATTAATTTTTTTAAGAGATTGTTGTAAGATTATATACATCAATCTCTTTTAATTTCTTTATTTTTTTAGTCAGGAAAATTTTGTTCTCAAAGATGAAATTTGTGGTATAATACTCGAAGAACAAAATTATAAGAAAAGAGGAAATGAACATGGAAGCAGGAAATATTTTTACAGCATTTGTACTTACTTTAGCAGCAGGGCTTGCAATGGGAATAGGAAGCCTTTTATCTTTTACGGGGAAAAAAAATAACAGTAATTTTCTTGCAGCTTCTTTAGGATTTGCATGTGGTGTTATGATATACACTTCATTTGTGGAAATTCTTCCAGAAGCAAAAGAGACTCTTGCTGAAATTTTTGGAGAGGAAAAAGGAATTTTATTTGCGATTGGTTCATTTTTTATGGGAATGATTTTTATGGTTTTTACAGAGAAGTTTTGTTTGGAAAAGAAAGAGGAAGAACACGATGACTGCTGTCATTCATGTAATAAAAATTCTCTTTACAGAATGGGAGTTATGACTGCTCTTGCAATAGCTGTTCATAATTTTCCAGAAGGAATGGCAATCTTTGCTTCTGTTTTAAAAAATACTGCTTTGGGAGTATCTGTTGCTGCAGCTATAGGAATACATAATATAGCTGTTGGAATAGCTGTTTCAGCTCCAATATATTATGCAACAGGAAACAGAAAAAAAGCTTTTGGTTTTGCAGTCCTTTCAGGGCTTTCAGAACCTTTGGGAGCTGTTATAGGTTATATTGTTCTTAAAAATTATCTTGATGAAACAATTTTTGGAATACTTTTAGCAGCAGTTTCTGGGATAATGGTTTATATAGCTCTTGACGAACTTCTTCCTTCTGCACAAAAAAATGGAAAACATCACACAGCAACTTACAGTATGATTTTTGGAATGGCTGTTATGGCAGTTAGCCTTATCCTTATTTAAAAATTTTGGAGGTAAATAGAAATGATAGCAAAAAAATTAAGACTAGGAAATTTTCCCACAAGAATAGAAAGATTAGAAAAATTTTCTACAATAGTTAAAGAACATGTATATATAAAAAGAGATGATCAGACAGGAACAGAGTTTTCTGGAAATAAAATAAGAAAATTGGAATATTCTATAAATGAAGCTATAAATAATGATTGTGATACTCTTATAACTTGTGGCGGAATTCAATCAAACCATGCAAGAGCAACTGCAGCAGCAGGGATAAAGTTAGGGCTTAAATCTGTTTTGGTTTTAAGGTCTGATGAGAAACCAGAACTTGAAGGAAATTATCTTATAGATAAAATAATGGGAGCTGATGTAAGAATTATTTCCAGTGAAGATTACAGGGAAAGACGTCAGGAAATAATGGAAAATATTTTAAAAGAGCTTGAAGCAAAAGGAAGAAAAGGATATATAATTCCTGAAGGAGCTTCAAATGGAATAGGAACTTTTGGATATTTGGCATGTTTTAATGAAATATTGGAACAGGAAAAAGAACATGGAATAGTTTTTGATACAATAGTAACAGCTATAGGTTCAGGTGGAACTTTTGCAGGACTTTATCTTGGAAATAAACTTACAAACAGCGGTAAAAAAATTGTAGGAATAAATGTCTGTGATACGGCAGAATATTTTAAAGAGAGAGTGTCAGAAATTCTTAAAGAAGTTAAAACATATATTCCAGATACTGAATTTGAAATTTCTAAAGATGATATGTGTATAATTGACGGATATGTAGGAGACGGTTATGCAGTAAGCAGAACTGAAGAACTTGATTTTATCTGTGACTTTGCAGAAGCTGAAGGAATAGTTTTAGATCCTGTTTATACAGGAAAAGCTATGAGAGGATTGTATACAGAAATTAAAAAAGGAACTTTTAAAGAATCTAAAAATATTTTATTTATTCATACAGGAGGACTTTTTGGATTATTTTCAAAAAGAGACCAATTTGGATTTTAAATTTTAATTTGTAAATAAGAAAAGGACTTAGCAAATTAATTAACTTGCTGAGTCCTTTTTAAATTTCTAAAATTATTTTTTGGCTGGATTTGCTTTTATGTTACCGTTTTTATTATTTTCTCTTGCACTTTCAATTCTTTTGATTGCAATTTCTCTGGCTCTTAAATATTGCTCTTGATTGATGTATTTTTGGGCTTCATATTGTGATTTTATTCTTTCTTTAAGAATATCAGCTTCTATTTTACCAATCTGATTAGTAAGTTCTTCAATCTGAGACCAATTTTTTTCAACACCTTCAAGTATACATTTATTTATTTCAAGCTCTTTGCTTCTTCTGTCTAAAATAAGATAATCATATCTATTTTTAGAATTTTTGATAATCTCTTTGGCTTTTATTACATTTTCTTTTGGAACTCCGACTTGAGCAAAATCTTTATCGGTTATAATTCCTAAACTTTCAGTATCATTTGCCATAACAGCACTTCCTAAAAGTAATCCGCAAATAATAGTGTATATTTTTTTCATGTGTTTTCCTCCATTATACCTGCATATTCATTACGAAGTATTCGTCTGTTTTTATCTCTTCTTTTTCCTGCTCAATGGAGTTTTTGCTGAAGAAATTATCTATAGCTTCCATGCTGTTTTTAAATCCTTTTTCTCCTGTCTCAACAGCAATATTTTTAACTTGATCAAAATCTTGTACAGTCGCTGTAGGAACAAAATTATATATAGAACCTGCAAAAATACCTATTACAAAAACAGACACAGATAAGTAAGATTTTCTTTTATTTTTTCTTTTTTCTTCTTCTAACAACGTTTTATATATATTTACTCTGACTCTTTCTTTCGGTGACATGCCTAATCCTCCTCCAAGTTTTTCAATGCTTTGTAATATATCGATTTTATCGTTGATATATTTCTGTCTTTCATTTTAGAAATTTCCCTTAATTTGTAACCGTAAACATCTTTTAATACGACTATTTCTCTTTCTTCTTTGCTGAGTTTTTTTAAATTTTCTTCAACAATCATACTTCCGCCAATATCTTCATTGTCGGCTATGTTTAAAATTTCCTCATTCAATTCCAAGTCAATTTTCTTTTTCCTAAAGAAATCATAAGTTTTGTTAATAGCAATTCTATATATCCAAGTATATATTTTGCTGTCTGCCCGAAATTTATGAAGATTTTTATAAACACTTATAAATACTTCTTGAGCAATATCTTCTGCATCTTCTGGATTTTTTACTGAACTGAGGATTTTGTAATATACTCTGTCGAAATACTCGTCGTAGATTTCATCAAAATCCATAATTTCCCCTTTATATAATCATTTTATAAAAAATACATTTTACTCATAATATTTTTACACTTTATTTGACCTTAAAATCTTCAAAAAAGTTCAAAAAATTTTTAAAATATTTAAATTTTTTATATTTTATTTAAATCCTTTTCCAACTTGGAAGTTAAGTTTACATCTTCTTCCCTCGATATTTATAACTTTATCTTCGTCCATTGTAATTCTTTTTACAAATTGATAGCTTCTGTCTTCTGGAGGGTCAAATTCATTATCATCTGTTCCTCTTGAACCAGACATCATTACAGAAATTCTATATTTTTCAATATTATCATATCTAAACCAATATTTTCCGGGAGAAACATAATAAGGAACTCCAGGCTCTATTTTTACATTTGCAAGATAAATATTTTTTACATATTGCTTGTCATAATTTACCATAAAAAGATGTCTGTCTTTACCTGTGTTCACAAGACTTATTTCTTCTGTTGACGTTTTTGGAAGAAGTGAGTCTAAAGCTGTACAGCCGATAAAAAACAGTGATACAAGAATACAGAATAGATACTTAAATTTTTTCATAATTATTCCCCCTCTATCATAGATCTTAATTCAGAAATTATATCTTCTTCTTTCACCTTTTTTATTATTTCTCCTTTTTTGAAAAGAAGACCTACACCTTTTCCACCTGCAACTCCGTAGTCAGCTTCTTTTGCTTCTCCAGGTCCGTTTACAATGCAGCCCATAACAGCAATTTTTATATTTCTTTCCATATTTCCAAATTCTTTTTCTACTTTTTTAGCAAGATTTATTAAATCAATTTCAGTTCTTCCACATGTTGGACATGAAATAATTTCAACTCCCTGTCTCATTCCTAAAACTTTTAAAATTTCTTTTGCAACTTTTATTTCTTCAACAGGATTTTCAGTAAGAGAAACTCTTATTGTATCTCCTATTCCGTCAGCAAGAAGTGATCCTATTCCTATTGATGATTTTACAGTTCCTTGAAAAGCTGTTCCTGCTTCAGTAACTCCAAGATGAAGAGGATAATCTACAAGTGCGGCAATTTTTCTGTAAGCCTCAATCATCATCTGCACATTGCTTGCTTTTATAGAAATTACTATATTGTGAAAATCAAATTTTTCAAGAAGACCAACATGATACATAGCACTTTCAACCATTCCATCAGCAGTCGCTTTACCGTATTTTTCAAGAATTTTCTTTTCTATTGAACCGGAATTTACCCCTATTCTTATTGGAACATTATATTCTTTTGCTTTTTCTACAACAAGTCTTACTTTTTCATCATCACCGATATTTCCTGGATTTATTCTAAGTTTATCAATACCATTTTCAATAGCTCTTATTGCGAGTTTGTAGTCAAAATGAATATCAGCAACAAGGGGAATATGTATTCCTTTTTTAATTTCTTTTATTGCTTCAGCTGCTTCTTCATTATTTACAGTAACTCTTACAAGCTGACATCCCTCTTTTTCAAGTTCCAGAATTTGTTTTATTGTAGCATGAGCATCTTTTGTGAAAGTATTTGTCATAGATTGAATGACTACAGGATTATCTCCTCCCATGTATAAATTTCCAATTTTAATTTCTCTGCTTTTTCTTCTTTTTATCATGATAATCTATTCTCCAATATTTTTTCTTATAGATATATTTTCTTAAAAAATTTCAATTTTCCTTTTTTATTTTACAAGTTTAATTTTAAATCTCCATCTTTAATATAGCCTTTTTTTCTCATAAATCCTGCAATGATAAGAGTAACAATAGCAGGAAGAATAAAATGAAGAAGAATTATTGCTGTGTAAACTGATACACCGCTTGTCCCTTTTTCTCCCATTGTAGAGATTGTAGCAATCTGTCCAACAAATCCGCAAGACCCCATTCCAGCTCCTATTGGACTATTTTCAATTTTAAAGAACATTGTAGCAAGAGGGCCTAAAACTGCAGAAGCAAGTGTAGGGGGAATCCATATTTTTGGATTTTTTACAATGTTCCCCATCTGAAGCATTGATGTCCCAATTCCTTGAGCAAAAAGACCTCCCCAGCCGTTTTCTTTAAAACTCATCACAGCAAATCCAACCATCTGACAGCAGCACCCAACAGTTGCAGCTCCAGCAGCAAGTCCGCTTAAACCAAGCATCATACAAAGTGCAGCACTGCTTATTGGAAGAGTAAGTACAACACCAACTACAACAGAAACAATAATTCCCATATAGAAAGGCTGCATTTCTGTTGCATGCATAACAAGTTCTCCAAATGCCCACATTACTTTTGCAATACTTGGACCAACAAGTCCTCCAGCAAGCATTCCAGTTATAATTGTAAGAGTAGGTGTAAGAATAATATCAATTTTTGTTTCTTTAGAAATTATTTTTCCTATTTCAACTCCTACAACAGTTGCAATTAATGCACCAACAGGTCCTCCGGCAGCATTTCCAGAAGCTCCTGTTATTGTTGCAGCAAATAAAACAAGAGGCGGTGCTTTAAGAGCCATTGCTATTGCAACACCAATCGCAGAACCAGTCATGCTCATAGCCATAGGAGCAACAGTATCTGTAAGATATGCTATATGAAACTTTCCTCCTACACTTTTTAAAATTGTTCCTACAAGAAGAGAGGCAAAAAGCCCCATTGCCATATTACTTAAAGCTCCGATTAAATATCTTTCAGTGCTTATTACCACATCTTTTTTTCTTAAAAATTCTTTAATACCCATTTTTTTCTCCCCAAATATATTTTTCTAATTTTAACAAAAGAGAAATAAAAGCTATAAAACTTTTATTTCTCAATTTTCAAAATTATCTGTCCAATACTTTCATTGGATTTAATGTTTTTCCATTTCTTCTTATTTCAAAGTGAAGATGAGGACCTGTTACTCTTCCTGTCATTCCGCTTTGTCCTATATTATCTCCCTGTTTAACTCTCTGCCCTCTTTTTACATAAATTTTATTAAGGTGGGCATATCTTGTTTCATAGCCGTTAACATGGGAAATTTTTACAATTTTTCCGTATCCGCTCTGTGTTCCAGCAAAAGTTATTGTTCCTCCTCTTGAAGCATAAACAGGAATGTATTTTGCTCTTAAATCAACTCCTGCATGGGAAATATATCTTTTAAGCACAGGGTGGAATCTGTTTCCATAAGGACTTGAAACTCCTGTATAAGTTATAGGCATCTTAAATCCGCTTCCAAGAGGTGCCATTTCAGTTACTATTTCAATATCAGGATCTTTTAAGAAGATTTCCTGTCCAACAGAAAGCTCATCGCTTTCAAGTTCATTGTAGCTTCTGATGTCTTCTACATTAACTTTATATTTATATGCAATTTTATAAAGAGTGTCACCGCTTTTTACTTTATAAAATATTCCGTTTATAGAAGCAATATCTATTGTCTGCCCGACTCTTATATTTGCTGTAAGGTCAGGATTGTTTGTTTTTATGATTGCTATTTTTTGGTTAAATTTACTTGAAATACCAGAAAGTGTATCTCCAGAAACAACTTTATAAGGAATCCTTTCAGGCTTCTTTAATATTATTCCGCTTTCTTCAATGCTTCCAAGAATTTTTTTATTTTCAAGGTCGTAAATTTTACTGGCAGTATAATAGTTATCACTAAGAAGTGAATATCCTCCATTTTCTTCATCAGTTTCCTGATAATAATCAATAAATTTATCCAGATTTGTTATTTCATCACTGAAAGGTCTTAAAGTTACATTTACAGCTCCAAAGCCAATAATTCCTAAAAAAGAAATAAGTAAAAGAAAACCAAGATGTTTTGCTTTTATTATGCCTAAAACTCCAGTTATTATTTTAGCAAAAAAGATTAATATATCTATAAACTTTTCTGCAATAAAAATAAAGATATTAATAAATTTTCTCATGCTTTTATTCCTTCGCCTCCATTAAGCTGAAACTTTTAACTAAGGCATCATTGCTTTTTGTGGAAGCAATTTTATCAATCAATTGTTTTGCCGCTGTTGCTTTATCAAGCTGAGAAAGATATCTTCTTATTTCCCAAACTAATTTTAATTTTTTTTCTCCGATAAGAAGTTCTTCTTTTCTTGTTCCAGATTTTTGAATATCTATAGCAGGGTATATTCTAAGTTGTGCAAGTCCTCTGTCAAGGTGAATTTCCATATTTCCTGTTCCTTTAAATTCCTCGTATATAATATCGTCCATTTTACTTCCAGTATCTATAAGAGCAGTGGCAATAATAGTAAGACTTCCTCCTCCTCTTATATTTCTTGCTGAACCGAAGAACTTTTTAGGATAATAAAGTGCAGTAGGATCAATTCCTCCTGAAATAAGTTTTCCGCTTGACGGAACTACAATGTTGTAGGCTCTTGCAAGTCTTGTAAGAGAATCCATAAGAATAACAACATTTTCTCCATCTTCAAGTTTTCTTTTTGCCCTGTCAAGAATATCTTCAGTTACTTTTATATGATTTTTTGGATCTTCGTCAAATGTAGATGAATAAACTTCAGCTCCTGTAACATTTTCTTTTATGTCAGTTACTTCTTCCGGTCTTTCATCTATAAGTAAAATCCAAACTTCTACGTCCTTATGTTTTGCAATTATTGAGTTTGCAATACTGCTTATAAGAACAGTTTTTCCAGCTTTTGGCGGAGCTACAATAAGACCTCTCTGCCCTTTTCCTATTGGAGCAATAAGATCTATAATTCTTCCAGAAATATCTTTTGGCCCTGTTTCCAGTTCAAGAATTTCATCTGGATAAGCAGGAACAAGTTCATCAAATGGAATTCTTTCTTCTGCTTTTTCAATGCTCCCGTCATTGACAAGAAGAATTTTTCTCATTGCATAATTTCTTTCAGTTCCCACAGGTTCTCTCACTTCGCCGAAAACTTTATCTTCAGGTCTCATTTTAAATTTTCTTATTTGAGAAGCTGAGATATAAATATCTTTTTCTACAGATGTTTCTCTTAAAAAACCATATCCATCAGCCATTATATCAAGTGTACCCTCAGCAAGAATGAAACCTTCCGTCTGTTCCATATGTTCTTCGATAGCAGTTATCACTTCAGATTTTTTCTTTTTGTTAGTTAAGTCAATCTCAAGTTGTTTTGCTATCTCATTTAATTCTTTTAACAAAAATTTTTCTAATTCTATCATTGCCCCTCCGAGCAGATTATTTTTCTGCTAATTCTCCGTAAAGAGTCCATGTTTTACATTCTTTTATTTTTACATTTACAAACTGCCCTTCAAGAGATGGCTCTCCTTTAAAAAGAACAATTTTATTTGTTGAAGTTCTGCTTGAAAGCATATCTTTATTTTTTTTGCTTGGTCCTTCAACTAGAACTCTTTCTGTTTTTCCTTCATATTCCATACTCAATTTTTTTGAGATACTGTTTTGAAGAGACATAAGTCTGTGAAGTCTGTCTTTTTTAACTTCATCATCAATCTGTCCTTCCATAACAGCTGCTTTTGTTCCTTTTCTTATTGAGTACATAAACATAAATGATGTTTCAAACCCAACTTTTTCAACAACATCAAGTGTGTCCATAAAATCTTCTTCAGTTTCTTGTGGAAATCCAACTATTATGTCAGCAGTAAGTGAAACTCCCGGAATTCTCTCTTTTATTTTTTCAGCAAGAGCTATATATTGTTCTTTTGAATATCCTCTGTTCATAAGTTTTAAAACTCTTGTTGAACCAGATTGTAAAGGAAGGTGAAGTGATCTTGCAATTTTTGGATTTCTTGCAATTACATCAATTACATCATCTGTAAAATCTCTTGGGTGTGGAGAAACAAATCTTATTATAAAATCTCCCTCTATGTCACAGATATTTTGAAGAAGATTTGCAAAAGTTTCATTTTCTGATAATCCTTTTCCATATGAGTTTACATTTTGTCCAAGAAGAATAATTTCTTTATATCCTTTTTTTACAAGTTCTCTTGCTTCCTCAATAAGCTCTGCCATTGGAACAGAACGCTCTCTTCCTCTTACATATGGAACTATACAGTATGTACAGAAGTTATTGCATCCGTAAGTTATTGCAATAGAAGCAGTTTTTTTAGATTCAAAATCTGCATCAATTCTTGGCGGAAGTTCATCTTCATAATCAGTCATTACAACGTGTTTTGTACTTCTGTTTTCAATTTCTTCAATAGCTTCAGGAATTCTTCCAATATTTTGATTCCCCATTACAATATCAATGTAATTGAATTTTTTTATAAGTTCTCTTCCTTGTTCTTGAGCAAAGCACCCAGTTACAACTATTTTTGTTCCACGTTCTTCTCTTACTCTTTTTATTTCTCCAAGTTTTCCATAAATTTGTGTTGCTGCTCCCTCTCTTACAGTACATGTGTTAAGGAAAGCTATATCTGTTTCTTCTATATTATCAGTTAATTCATAACCTAAATTTTCAAGTATTTTTTTTATCTTTGCACTTTCATTTACATTCATTTGGCAGCCGTAAGTAATTACAGTAGCTTTTTTTGTCATTGTTCCTCCTAAAATTTCCTGCTTTTTACAATTTTAACCTTAAAATTATACCATGATAATAGGCTGTTTATCAAACAAAAATCTATTTAAAAATTTCCCCTGCTTCCAAATACCATAAAAGCAAATCAAAAGAAGCCATAGGAATATTTGTTTCTTTACAGTAGATTTTCATTTTATCTTCAATTTCAAGATATATTTTTTTTGTAAGAGTTTTAGGGATTTCATCAATGACTTGAAGTCTTACTAAATTTTTTAAAATATGTCTGTCAAGGATTGCGATTTCATCGCCAAAGCCTATATTTCTTAAAAAATGTCCTGCTTCTTTCCATGCCATTCCCTTAATATTATTTACAATCCATTCTCTTTTTTCTTGGACTGTTTCCATTTTCATAAAGAAATCTTTTGTTATTATTTTTCCATTTTCATCTGTCATCTGGTTTCTAAGTTCTACAAGATATTTTGCCTTATTATTTTTAAATCTCACTATGTTAAGATATTCAGAAAGTTCTTCAGCAGTTCCTGTAAATAAAACTCCGTTTTCTCTCATATTAGTTATAGCTTTCCAAGCATTTCTTGCTTTTGATTGTGGAGTTAAAATGCAGAAAGAAAGTTCAGCATGAATATCTTCATTTGAACCGTTTCTCCAGATTTCTCTGTATTCTTCTAATCTTTTTTCAATGTCATTTTTTATTTCATTATATTTTTTTTCTATTTCATAAAAATATTCGTTTTTCATTTAAAATCTCTCTTTCATCCATTTTGTAACTGTATGACTAAGTTCTTCTTCTTTTTTTATATATCTATGAGTTGCATCTTCTAAAACTATTCCTGTAAAATCAGGACATTTTACAGCTTTTTCTTTTAAAATTTCGAAATCTTTTTCAGGAGAATTAATAATAACACTGTCTTTTTCTCCTGTAATCATTAATGTTGGTTTATTGATTTCTTGGAAAATTCCAAATTCTTCTGGATTTTCAACTAGAGGAAATACATCTGCAATTCCTCCTTTTCTTAAATTAATAAGAGTTCTTGAACTTATTGGAAAAACTCCCAGCATTTTTTTCAGAAGAATTCTTTTTGCTCTCCCTGTTCCAATATTTTTTTCAGCTTCAATAAACATTTTTTCAAACTGTCCTGAACGTTCAATAAGACCTGCTGAATCTGGAGCTGAAATAAAAATAAAGCCGTCTATCCATGTAAATCCTTTTTTGGAAACGTAATAAAGATTTTTAAGACAGCCTAAGCTATGTCCTGCAAGAATTACTTTAGAATAACCGAGTTTTTTTGCTTCTTCAAGCCAAAGCTCCACATCATAGATAGCTTCACCAAAATTTTCAAAAGTTGACCCGATAATTTTTTCACTTGTTTTTTTTGTTCTAGGATCTTTTTTTATAATGTTGTTTATAACTCCGTAGCCTCTGTTATGCCCGAAAATAAAACCGTAACCATTTTCAGAAAGTTCTTCCCCTAAAACATGGGCAAAAGTATTTTCTAAAATATTATCAAACATTCCATGAGTAAAAACAACACAGCAGTCTTTTTTTAATTCGGGATTTTCTTCCCAATAACAACCTAAAAGATTTAATCCATCTTTCGTATATCTATGCAGCAATTTCATATTTTGGTACCTCCTATTTTTAAGTCCAAAAAATAATTCTACTCTTATATTATATAACAAAATTCATAAATATTCATGTTGTTATTTTTATTTTTTAAATTATTTATTTAAAATACGACAGTTTTTATAATCATTTTTACTGCTTGTTCTGTAAGTACAAGTAGTTGTAAGTTTTTTACATTTGACAGAAATATATCCGTCATAATCAATTCCTATTGAATTTTCACATTCAAGAACAGGAAAATCTTTTATGTATTCTGCTTTTTCTTCTTTTGTGATTATATATTTTTCCATTTTTCAAATCTCCTTATAAAAGTATTTTCAAATTTATTATATCATAGAAAATTAGGATATAAAAATGAGGGAATAATTTTATCCCCTCATTAAAAATATTTTTATTTATTTTTCAGCTTTTATTTCTTTTATGATATTTTTTAAAGGCTCTTTTATTATTGCAATAAACATACCTACAAATAGTCCAAAGATTATTCCAATGGCAATAATTAATTTGTTGTTTAATTTTGAATTTTCAAATTTTATTTCGTTAAATTCTAAATTTAATATATCTTTATAATTTTCAGATAAAGTTTTTAAAATTTTTAAATCAGAATAAAGTACTGTTAATTCATTTTTATTTTCTTCAAACTTTATATATAGAATAGGATCTATAATTGAGATATTATCTGCTATATTATCTGAGGAAATATTTAAGTTGTATGTTTTTATTGTATTTTTTAATTGTTTGTTTATAATTTCTGCTTCTTCTTTTAAAATTATAAGTCTTTCTTGAATTTTTGAAATTTCATTATCTATATTTTTATTTAAGAATTTATTAATGTTTTCGTTTAAAATATCAGTTTTGCCTGCAAATTCTCTTTGCTTTTCAAGTAAATCTTTATCATCGGTTTGACTAGTAAATGTATAAAATGAATTCCTATTAGTTAAAGATAAAACATCATTTGATGAAAGATAGTTTTCTATATTTTTTATATTTATAAAAGTATTAATTTTTTGTTATATATATTCAATTGCTCTTTATTTGAAAAATTGTTTTTGGCTATTAAAGTAATATTAGAAGTGTTGTTTTTTAGTGAAAAATTAGCTGAATAAGTTTTTGGTAAACTGCTTTTATAAAAAGCAAATCCTCCAGCAAGAATAGTAAATAGTATAGTAATAACAGCGACTAATTTTTTTTCTCTTATGATAGATTTTAAAAGTTCAACTAAATCAATTTCGTCATCTTCTTCATATCTTTTTTCTAATTCGTATCTTTCCATTTGTTTTCTCTCCCACTTTTAATTTTTGTATAACATATTATGACAATTTTATACATTATAATTTTCCCATTATAATATCATATTTTTATTATTTTGAAAATAAAATTTATTAGAAATTTTCAATAAAATAGAGATGTAAACACTTAAAAATAGTTATATTTTAAGAAATATATCTAGTTTTTCTGATGATTTTTCAAAAAGAATAATGTATAATAAAGTATAATGATTAAAACTGATTGAGGAGGATAGTTATGAAAGAAACATTTACACATTTACACTTACATACTGAATACAGCCTTCTTGACGGTGTAGGAAAAATAGATGATTATTTAAAAAGAGCAAAAGAACTTGGAATGAAAAGTATTGCAATTACCGACCATGGAAATATGTTCGGGGCAATAGAAATGTATAAAAAAGCAATAAAAAATGGAATAAAACCAATAATAGGAATAGAAGCCTACCTTGCTGAATTTGGAATGGATAAAAAAGAAGGAAGAAATTTTCACCTTATACTTCTTGCCAAAAATGAAAAGGGATATAAAAACCTCATGAAAATAAGTTCAGAGGCATATATAAACGGATTTTATTATAAGCCGAGAACAGATAAAGAATTTTTAAAAAATCACAGCGAGGGGATAATTTGTCTTTCTGCCTGTATGCAGGGAGAAATTTCAAGAAGAATTATTGATAAAGAGCCTTTTGAAAATATAGAAAATGCAGTAAATTCATATATAGAAATTTTTGGAAAAGATGATTTTTATATTGAAGTGCAGGGAAACGGAATAGAGGAGCAGAGAGAACTTAATAAAAAACTTTCAGAAATTGCAGAAAAATTTAAATTAAAACTTGTTGCCACAAATGATACACATTATGTAAATAAGGGAGACCACACTCTGCAGGATATAATGATATGTATTCAGACAGGGGCAAAATTTTCTGATGAAAAAAGAATGAGAATAGAAACAGATGAACTTTATTTGAAGAGCAGAGAAGAAATGATAGAGTCTCTTGGAGAAGAATATGTAGAGGCGGTTGACAATACGGCTCTTATAAGTTCAAAATGTAATTTAAGTATTGATTTCGGAAGTTTTAAGTTTCCATATTATGAACTTCCAAAGTGTGTAAAAAATACAGAAGAATTTTTAAGAAAATTAGTTTACGTGGGAATTGAGGATAGATACCCCAACGGGCTTACTGAAAAAATTCTTGAAAGAGTTGAATATGAACTTTCAGTTATAAATAAAATGGGATATGCAGAATATTTTGTTGTCGTGTGCGATTTTATACATTATGCAAAAGAGAAGGGAATTCCAATAGGGCCTGGAAGAGGATCTGCAGCTGGAAGTATAGTTGCTTATGCTCTTAAAATTACAGATCTTGACCCTATAAAATACAATCTTATTTTTGAAAGATTTTTAAATCCTGAAAGAATTTCAATGCCTGATATTGATATTGATATATGTCAAGAAAGACGTCAGGAGCTTATTGACTATGTAACTAATAAATACGGGAAAGATAAAGTGGCACAGATTGTAACTTTTGGAACTTTAAAAGCAAGGGCTGCAATCCGTGATGTGGGACGTGTCTTAGATATTCCACTTTCAAAAATAGACAGGGCTGCAAAACTTATACCTTTTAATTTTTCTATTGAGGCAGCACTTAAAAATATTCCTGAATTAAATAAATTATATACAACAGATAAAGATATAGAAAATGTAATAAATATTTCAGCAAGAATAGAAAATAAAGTGAGACATACATCAATTCATGCTGCAGGAATAGTTATAACAAAAGATCCTTTGAATGAAACAGTTCCTCTTTACTGTGATAAAGATGATGTTGTATCAACTCAGTATCAGATGAAAGAGCTTGAAGATTTGGGACTTCTTAAAATGGATTTTCTTGGTCTTAGAAATCTTACAAATATTCAGAGAGCAGTTGATTATATAGAAACTGACACAGGAGAAAAAATTGTTCTTCATGATATTCCTTTAAATGTAAAAGAAGTTTATGAAATGCTTTCAAAAGGAGACAGTCTTGGAGTGTTCCAGCTTGAATCTCATGGAATAAGACGTATTCTTACAAAACTTAAACCGGACAGATTTGAAGATATAATAGCTCTGCTTGCTTTATACAGACCGGGGCCTTTAGGTTCTGGAATGGTTGACAGTTTTATAAACTGTAAAAATGGAAGAGAGGAGATAAAATATCCTCACGATTCTTTGAAAGATATTCTTCAGGAAACTTACGGAGTTATTCTTTATCAAGAGCAGGTAATGAAAATAGCAAATGTTATGGCTGATTATTCTTTGGGAGAAGCAGACCTTTTAAGAAGAGCTATGGGTAAAAAGAAAGCTGAAATAATGGATGAGAACAGAGAAAAATTTATTTCTCGTTCAGTGGCAAAAGGATATACAGAAGAAAAAGCAACAGAAATTTTTGATTTGATAGATAAATTTGCAGGATATGGATTTAATAAATCCCATTCGGCAGCTTATGCTCTTATTGCATATTGGACAGCATGGCTTAAAAAAATGTATCCGAAGCATTATTATGCTGCTCTTATGACTTCTGAAATAAGTCATATAGAAAATGTGGCATTATATGTTGAAGATGCTAAAAATCACGGGGTAAAATTAGAATTTCCAGATGTAAACAATGCTGCATCAAAATTTAAAGTTTCAAAAGGCGGTGTTGTCTTTGCACTTTCTGCAATAAAAAATGTTGGAGAAAAAGTTGCAGAAGGAATAAAAAAAGAGTATGATGACAACGGCGAATATAAAAGTTTTGATGATTTTATATTCAGAACAAAACAATTCGGCATGAATAAAAAAGCTGTGGAAGCTCTTGTCTATTCTGGGGCATTAGATAGTGTTCCCGGAAACAGAAAAGAAAAAATAGACTCTATAGGAAAGGCTTTGGAATTTGCTGCAAAAAGGCTTAAAGAAGATGAAATTCAGCAGATGAATCTTTTTGGTGATGCAAAGTCAACTGTAAATGGTTTTTCTATGGCAAAATCTGAAGATTTTTCTATGGAAGAAAAACTTGAAAAAGAGAAAGAATTTTTAGGATTTTATTTTTCAGCTCACCCTCTTGATAAATATAAAGGAATTTTACAGGCTTATAGAAGCGATAAAATACAAGATATTAAAGATGATGGTGATGACAAACCTGTAAAGATTTTTGGAATTTTAAGAGATACTAAAAAAATTGTCACAAAAAAATCTGGTGAAATAATGGCTGTTTTCGATTTGGAAGATTATTATTCAAGAATTTCAGGAATTATTTTCCCAAGAGATTTTTCAAAAAATATGGGGAATTTTTTAGAGGGAAAAGTTGTCTGTGTAACAGGTTTTCTTCAGACAGATTATTTTAACGGAACAGAGAGTAAAAAAGTTGTTGCAAGAGAAATAATTCCTCTTGAGATACTTGCATATAAAAGAGGTTATACTGTTTATATCCTTGTAAAAGATGATGACAGAGGAAAAGTTCCAAAACTAAAAAAAATACTTCATTCTTACAGAGGAGAAACTCCAGTTTCACTTGCTGTAAAAACAGCAGAAGAAAAGAAAGTTGTAAGAACAAAAATATATGTATCTCCTACAAATGACTTTATTAACGAAATAATAAACCTTATGGGAGAAGGAAGTATAGTCATTAAATAACAAATGTAATTTAATCTTGATACATTTTTCAGGTTGTGGTAAAATTAAAAGAAAAATAGGAGGTTTACGTGGAAAAGGAAAAACAGACTATCGATGAATTAATCAGAATTCTTACAGAAAAAGAACTTACTGAGATTAATTTTGAGGAGAAAGAATTTAAAATAAAAATCAAAAGAGATTTGATTGAAGAAGTTCAGGCTGAAATAGTTGAAGAAATGGAAGAAGCAGCTCCTGAACAAAATGAAAATATAAAAAATGTAAAATCAACTAATATAGGAAAGTTTTATTTTTATGACAAAGATGGTAAAGCTATTATTTCAATAGGACAGACAATAAAAGCTGGACAGACTATTGGATATATTTCAACTGTTGGAATAAAAACACCTATAAAATCAAAAATAGCCGGAACAATAGAAGATATTCTTTTAAAAAACGGTGAAGCCACAGATTATGGAAAAATCCTTATAAAAGTAAGACAAATATCTGACTAAAGTTTTGTATTGGAGGAAAAATAATTGAAAAAAATACTTATTGCAAATAGAGGAGAAATAGCTGTAAGAATAATAAGAGCAGCAAAAGAACTTGGAATAAAAACAGTTGCAGTTTATTCAGAAGCAGATAGAGACAGTCTCCATGTAAAATTAGCTGACGAGGCAGTGTGTATAGGGCCTGCAAGTGTCAGTGAATCATATCTTAAAATTCCAAATATTATTGCTGCTGCAGAGATTACAGAAGCAGATGCAATTCACCCAGGATATGGATTTTTATCAGAAAATGCACGTTTTGCAAAAATATGCAGAATTCATAATCTGATTTACATAGGACCAAGCCACGAATGTATAAAAAATATGGGGGATAAAGCAACTGCAAGACAGACTGCAATAGATAATAATGTTCCTGTAACAAACGGAACAGGAATAATAACAAATATTGAAGATGCAAAAAAAGAGATTGCAGAAAGAATTGGATATCCTGTAATGATTAAAGCTACTGCCGGAGGCGGTGGTAAAGGAATGAGAATAGCAAGAAACGATAAAGAACTTGAAAGAAATGTTGTTGCAGCACAAAATGAAGCTGAGGCAGCTTTCAATAATCCAGATGTCTTTGTTGAAAAATATGTAGAAAATCCAAAACATGTGGAAATTCAAATTCTTGGGGATAAGCATGGAAATGTCATTCACCTTGGAGAAAGAAACTGTTCAATCCAAAGAAGACACCAAAAACTTATAGAGGAATCTCCGTCTTTTGGTCTTCCAGATGAAGTAAGACGTGAAATGGGAGCTGCTGCTGTAAGACTTGCAAAAGCTATCGGGTATGATTCAGCAGGAACTTTAGAATTTCTTGTTGATGATAAAAATAATTTCTACTTTATGGAAATGAATACAAGAATTCAAGTAGAACATACGGTAACAGAAACAGTAACGGGAATAGATATTATAAAACTTCAAATTGCACTTGCTGAAGGAGATATTTTAAATATTTCTCAGGAAGATGTAATTATTGACGGACATGCAATAGAATGCAGAATAAATGCTGAGGATACAGAAAATGGATTTCTTCCGTCTCCTGGAAAAATAACAAAATATATTGCTCCAGGCGGAATAGGTGTAAGAATAGATTCTCACTCTTACCAAGGGTATGAGATTTCTCCTTATTATGATTCTATGATAGGAAAAGTTATTACTTTTGGAATAGACAGAGAAGAAGCTATAAGAAGAATGGAGAGAGCTTTATCAGAATATGTGATAGAAGGAGTGGATACAACAATTCCTTTCCATCTTCAAGTTCTTAAAAATAAAAACTATAGAGAAGGAAATGTAACAACTGCTTTCATTGAGAAAGAATTTGGGTTATAATATAGAATATAAAAGAAACAGCTTTTATAAAAAACCACAAAAAATATTACATTAATGTAAGGAGGACACATTATGAACAATCTAGGAAATATAAAAATTGCAGATGATGTTGTAAAAGCTATTGCTGCCAAAGCAACTGAGGACGTAGAAGGGGTTTACAAATTAGCAGGCGGTGTTGCTGACGAAGTAAGTAAAATGCTTGGTAAAAAAAGAGTTACTAATGGTGTAAAAGTTGAAGTGGGAGAAAAAGAATGCAGTATAGATACTTTTATCATAATTGATTATGGTTATCCTATTTCTGAAGTGGCAAAAAAAGTTCAGGAATCTGTTTTAAAAGCTGTGTCAGAACTTACAGCATTAAAAGTTGTAGAAGTAAATGTTTTTGTACAAGATATAAAAATCCATGACGAGAATACAGTAGAGCCTGAAATTTTATAAAATTTTAAAGGGACGTGATATTATGCTTAGAAAAGTGATATTCTTTTTTGCATGGTTAGGGATATTTGTTCTATCAGTATTTGGAATTACCTATGTAGCTGTTCCGGGATTTATTGTTAAATTTAACATAGATGGGTTTATGTGGAATGCAGCTGTTATAGTTGTATCACTTATATATCTTTTTATATCTCTTTTAAAATTTACAACTCTTTTTTCAAGAGAAGAGGGTTATGTTATAAAAAATCAAAATGGAGAAGTTAGAATTTCCATTGATTCTATAAAAAGCATAATAAAAGAAATTTTAAACCGTGACAAAGAAGTGAGAAATGTTAAAATAGTATGTGGAAGAAAAGGAAAGAAACACACAGTTACTATCTATATGGACATGGAAACAAATAAAAGCATTGCTGATAAAACTTCTGAAATACAAAATGCTGTTAAGTATGAACTTCAGGACAAATTACAGCTTGATGTAAGTGTTGTGGAAGTTAAAATAAAGAAACTTTCATTGAAAAACAGCCCTAATGCGTAATGAGGTGATTTTATGTTGGAAGAGATGATAGTTTCTTTGATAGAAAAAAGAAAAAAAATAGTGGGAGCTGTTATAGGATTTGTAACTGCTGTTCTTCTGGTTGAATATGGAATAGTATCTACAATCTTTATACTTCTTGTGACTTACCTGGGGTATAGAATAGGTGACAGCAACCTTACTAAAAAAATGAAAAAGAAAATAATAGAAAGATTACAAGATTAGTTTGAAGGGGAAAAAATGAGCAGAAGGCTGGCAAGAGAAGAATTATTTAAAATTGTATTTGAAGCAGAGATAAACAATAAGGACTTAAATACAGTATTAGATTCTTATTTAGAAAGAGAAAATGAAGTTGAATTAAATGAAAAAGGAAAAGAGTTTTTGGTTGAGTATGCAAAAGGAATAATTGAAAATCAAGATAAAATTCTTGCAGAACTTAATGAAAAAATGGAAGGATGGAGTTTTGAAAGAGTTGGAAATGTAGAAAAAGCTCTTTTAAAAATATCTGTTTATGAGATTTTATTTAAGGATACTCCGAAAGAAATCGTTATAAACGAAGCAGTAGAGCTTGCTAAAAAATATGGAGACACAAAAACTTATGAATTTGTAAATGGAGTTTTAGCAAGACTTGTATAATTAAAATTAAAAAATAAAAAACCGCTGTAAATAAATTTATGGCGGCTTTTTTATTTTTCTATTAATTAGTGATTTTTTTCTAAAAATATAGTAAAATAGAAACGGACGAAACACAAAACGGAGAGAAAAATGGAAATATTTTTAGAATATATAGATAAAGTAGGGTTAATAGGGATAATAGTTGCTGTCACAGCTTTTTTAGTGGGGATGAAATTTCCTGACTGGGATTTTAAACTTAAATTGCAGCACAGAAGTATTTTGACACACAGCCCTCTTTTTTTATTTTTGCTGTTGGAACTTTATCAAAAAGAAAAAAATGATACTTTCAGGTTTTTTATAGGAGGATTTGCACTTGCTCTCACTGTGCATTTTATTTTTGACTTTTTTCCAAAAGGGTGGAGCAGAGGGGCACTTCTTCATCTTCCGGTAGTGAGACTTCCACTTTCTCCAAGAATAAGTAAAATATTTTTTGTGATATTTATAGTAATATCAGCTTACATATCACTTAAAATGATGAATACTTTTGAAGAATTTATTTTCTTTGGAGTTTTGGCACTTTGGACATTTTTAAAAAATACAATAAAAGAAGAAAAATTTTTCAGGCCATGTATTTTTTTTATGATAATTTTTATTCTTTTAGGAAGTACAAAATTTAATGAAATAGAAAAAAATATTGTTAAGGGGAAAAAACAAATAGTTTCTTACATAAAAAAGTTTTAATATTCTCTGCATTGAAAATTAATAGAAAAATTTTTCACCAGCAGGGCAATTTTCTTTTCGTTGATGTAAGAAGCGAATGACTGTAAGAAGTTCGACGACTAGCAGAGCCGACGAACCGAGAAATTTCATTTATTAAATTTCTTGGTTTGTTCACTAATCTGTACAAAGAAAAGTAACAATAAATTTGACAATTTTAGTATTAAAATAATATAATTTAATTAAATATATATTTGAAAGGAGAAAAAATGAAGGATATTAATTTTTTATCAAAAACAGCCAACGAACTTAGAAAAAACGTTGTAAAAATGATTTGCAATGCTAAATCAGGACATCCGGGAGGGTCATTATCAGCTGCAGATATTGTAACTGCATTATATTTTTCAGAAATGAATGTAGACCCTAAAAATCCAAGAATGGAGGACAGAGACAGATTTGTTCTTTGTAAAGGACATGCAGCTCCTGTTTTATATGCAGCACTTGCAGAGAAAGGATATTTTGAAAAAGATTTATTAATGACTTTAAGAAAATATGGATCACCTCTTCAAGGTCACCCTGATATGAAAAAACTTCCTGGAGTAGATGCTTCAACAGGATCTCTTGGACAAGGACTTTCTATTGCAAACGGAATGGCTCTTGCAGGAAAACTTGATAAAAAAGATTACAGAGTTTATGCTCTTTTAGGAGATGGAGAACAGCAGGAAGGACAAGTTTGGGAAGCAGCAATGACAGCAGCTCACTATGGACTTGATAATCTTTGTGCATTCCTTGATTCAAATGGTCTTCAAATAGATGGAGAAGTTGAAAAAGTAATGAACGTAGGACCTCTTGATGAAAAATGGAGAGCTTTCGGATGGCATGTTATTGAAATAAATGGACATGACTTTAAAGAAATTTTTGATGCTTTAGATGAAGCAAGAACAGTTAAAGGAAAACCTACTATGATTATAGCAAAAACTGTAAAAGGTAAGGGAGTTTCATTCATGGAAAACCTTGCTTCTTGGCACGGATCTGCACCTAATGCAGAACAAACAGAAAAAGCATTAGAAGATTTATCTAAAAACGACTAATTAAACGAAAAAGCAGAAAGATTTATCTAGGAGGAGATTAAAAGATGATAAAAAAAGCGACAAGAGAAGCTTATGGAGAGGCTTTAGTTGAGCTTGGAAAAATAAATGAAAATGTTGTTGTACTTGATGCAGACTTATCAGGTTCAACAAAAACAAGTGTGTTTAAAAAAGCTTTCCCAGAAAGACATTTCAACGTGGGAATAGCTGAAGCTGACCTTATAGGAACAGCTGCAGGATTTGCTGCATGTGGAAAAACAGCTTTTGCTTCTACATTTGCAATGTTTGCAGCAGGAAGAGCTTTTGAACAAATAAGAAACACAGTAGCTTATCCAAAATTAAATGTTAAAATAGCACCTACTCATGCAGGAATTTCTGTTGGAGAAGACGGAGGTTCTCACCAGTCTGTTGAAGATATAGCTATAATGAGAGCTATACCAGGAATGGTTGTTCTTTCTCCTGCAGATGCAACAGAAACTAAAAAAATGGTTTTTGCAGCAGCAGAATATGACGGACCTGTTTATATAAGAATGGGAAGACTTGGAGTTCCTGTTTTATTTGATGATAACTATGATTTCCAAATAGGAATTGCAAACACATTAAGAGACGGTAAAGATGTTACAATAGCTGCAACAGGGCTTATGGTGGCAGAAGCACTTAAAGCTGCAGAAGAACTTGAAAAAGAAGGAATTTCTGTAAGAGTTATAAACGTTGGAACAATAAAACCTCTTGACGGAGAAACAATTTTAAAAGCAGCACAAGAAACAAAATTTATCGTTACAGCTGAAGAACATTCTGTAATAGGAGGGCTTGGTTCTGCAGTATCTGAATTTTTATCAGAAGTTCACCCAACTAAAGTTAAAAAAGTTGGTATTTATGATAAATTCGGACAAAGTGGAACTGGAGAAGAACTTCTTCAAAAATATGAACTTACAGCAGAAAAATTAATTTCTGTTATAAAAGAAAACTTATAATAAAAAATAATTTTCTAAAAATTAATTAAAAAATAAAAAGTCCCTGCATGAAAAACAGTTTTTGCTTATGCAGTGAAAAAAGCTGTGAATGTACATGGCTTTGAAAGCAAGATAAACTGAACTGTTTTTATGTGCAGGGCAATTTTTTTAAATTGCTAAAATATTTATGAAAGGCAGTGGCTGTTATGTTTAATATTAAAAATACAAGAGAGATTAATCATTTTACGGGAATAAGAAGGGGCTTCTTGGGAATAATCGTTGCCGCTTTTATTTTTAATATGTTTTTTGCAGGATTTTTAAATATCACTTCTCAAGTGAAGGAATTTAGAAATAAAAATTTTATAATGGCAGAACTGCAGGGCAGACTTTCTCAAGCTAAAAAAGAGGAGCTGGAGGAAAAGTTTTTAAATCTTAAAGAGGTACAGAAAATCACATATGTAGACAGCTATACAGCTTTTCAAGATTTACAGAAAAATTTGGGAATAGTTATTCCAAGAGGAGAAAATCCTCTGCCAGATACATTTAGAATCTATTTTAAAAATGCCAAAGATGTGGAAAAACTTCAGTCAGTTTTAGAAGAAACTCAAGAGATAAAAGAATTTTTTATAGATGGAATTTATATTTCAGAAATAAACAGCAGAATTAGAATATTAAATCTTTTTGGGCTTATTTTTATGAGCGGTATGATATGCTCATTGTTTATCCTTAATTCCATTTTTATGTTTCAGATTGAAAATGATTATCTTTTAAATTATATAGGAGACAGCACAAATTTAAGAAATCGTTTAAAAGCGAAGAATGTTAATCTTCTTCCTTTTACAGTAGCAGTATCCTTAGGTCTTTTCTTTTTCTTTAATTTTTATGTTGTAGTGAGAAGAACTTTAATACAAGGAGCTGTTTTTACAGATGTTTTAAGCCTTATGCAGATATTTTATATTCAGACAGGGGCAGCAGTTCTTATAATTTTGCTGGCATGGTTTATGCCTGTAAATAAAAAAACAGGTGAAGGAAAATGAAAAAAATCATAATTTTTTTTCTGGGTATATCTCTTACTGTTTTTTCAGCATCAGTTGATGATATGAAAGAAAAAATAAAAAAATTAGATAATGAGATAAAGGCAAAAAATGAGAGAATTGAAAATATAGACATAGAGAAGAAAACAATAGCTCAGCAGATAGAAGAGATAAAAAAAGATATTGAAGCTATCGAAAGAGATAAAGATAAAATAGAAGCAGAAATTGAGATTGTATCAAAAAATATTGATTACGGTCAGAGAAATATGAAATTTAATTCAAGTGAACTTCAAAGAAAAAAAGCTGAATTTGATGCAAAAATTATTGCATGGTCAAGAAGAGGGCAGGGGCATAAAAGTTTTGAAGAGGAAAGCATATTAAAAAAACAATTTGCCAGAGTTCTTTATGAAGATTTGAACAGAATGACAAAAATAAAAGATGTTCAAGAAAATATTGCTATAGTTAAAGCAAATATTGAAAAAGAAAAAGTGAAACTAGGCTCTCTTAAATCACAGCTTAATGCTAAAAAAGTTCAGATAGCAAAAAAACAGCAGCAGAAAAATGCTCTTATAGAAAAATTAAATTCAGAGAAAAAAAGTCATATAAAAACTATAAGCAGTCTTGAAAAAGAAAAACAGAGAATAGAAAAAGAAATAGAAGATATTATTAAGAAAAGAACAGTAATTTCAAAAGATGTGGATTTTGCAAAAGCACAGAAAAATTTAGGAAAAGCTGTAAAACCTGTTCAAGGAAATATTGTGGTAAGATTTAAACAGGCAAAAGCAAAATCAGTTTTAAGCAATGGAATTGAAATAAATTCACAGCTTGGAAACAGAGTAAGAGCTTCAATGAAAGGGAAAGTTATTTATGTTGATAAACTTCAGGGGCTTGGAAAAGTAATAATGATAGATTATGGATATAATACAATAGGAGTTTATGGAAACATAATTTCCTCAAAGGTAAAATTGAACCAAAGGGTTGAAGCAAATGAGCCGATTGGAATACTTGGACTTTCTACTGAGGGAAAACCAAATCTTTATTATGAAGTGAGATTTAATTTAAAACCTATAAATCCAGAAACAATGTTTTAGTTTTTATTTATGGAGAAATTATGAAAAAATGTGTTATTTTTTATAATGAAGAAAAAAAGAGTGCAGTTCTTTATTACAATCAAATAAAAGATTTTTTAGAAGAAGAGGGAGTTTTAATTCTCTCTTCTTGTGATATAAAAAAAGCAGATTTTGCTGTTGTAATAGGTGGAGACGGCACACTTCTCCGTGCATCACAAAAAATAATTCCTAATGAAAATATTGTAGTTATTGCAGTGAATGCAGGAAGTCTTGGATTTTTAACAGAGGTTAGAGGTGAAGAGGGAGTGGAAGCCTGCAGAAATTATCTTTCAGGAAACTATGAAATTGACAGCCGTGGAATGTTAGATATATGGGTTAACGGAGAAAAAAGAACTGTTCTTAATGAAGCTGTTTTTTCAAATGGAGGAATGGCAAGACGTCCTGTAAAAATAGGTCTTTATTCTGACAAAGGAAAAATAAATTCTTACCGTGGTGATGGGGTTATAATTTCAACACCTACAGGATCTACAGCTTATTCACTATCAGCAGGAGGGCCTATTATTTCCCATTATCTTGATGCAGTTTTAATAACTCCTATTGCTCCTCATAATCTTACAACTCGTCCCATAGTTATAGATATAAAAAGGGAAATTTGTGTAAAAGTTGAAGATGAAATAGGAAGTGACAGAGAAAGTTTTGTTATTGCAGACGGAGAATCTTGGAAAAAAATAACAAAAGATGATGAGATAAAAGTAAAATATTCAGATAAAAAATTAAAACTTATTTGTCCAAAAAAAAGAAATTATTATTCTGTGCTTAAAGAAAAATTGAAATGGGGAGATAATCTATGTTAAAAGAACTTCAGATAGAAAATTTAGCCATAATAGAAAAATTAGATTTGGAATTTGGTGATGGATTAATCATCCTTACAGGAGAGACAGGAGCAGGAAAATCAATAATTTTAAGCGGGATAAATCTTCTTATTGGAGAAAAAACAAATATAGAGATGCTTCGTGACGGAGAAAAACTTCTCGTGGCACAGGGTGTCTTCAGTGTAAACGAAGAGCAGGAAAAAGAACTTTCAGAACTTGGAATAGAAACTGAAGATGGAGAAGTTATTGTAAGAAGAACAATGGACAGCAAAGGAAAAGGGAAAGCCTTTGTAAATAATATGAGAGTTCCTGTGTCAGGTCTTAAAGAAATTATGGGGACATTGGTTGACATTGTTGGACAGCATTCACACCAGATGCTTCTTAACAAAGAAAATCATATAAAACTTTTGGATAAATTTACAGAAGATGAAACCAAAGAGATAAGAAAAAATCTTGAAACTTCATTAGATGATTTTGTCCGTCTTGACAGAAAGATTGAAAGAATTGATGAAGAAAAAAAAGAGCTTCGTGAGAAAAAAGAATTTTATGAATTTCAGCTTGATGAGATAGATAAAGTAAATCTTGTAAAAGGTGAAGATGAAAATCTTGAGAGTGAGTATAAAAAACTTTTTAATGCTGGAAAAATAAAAGAAAAACTTTCTATGGCAGAGGCATGTCTAAAAAATGGAGAGGTAAATGCACTTAGTATTATTTATGCCAGCAAGAAAAATATAGAATCTATTGCAGATTATGGAGAAGAATTTGAGGAAAATCTTGAAAGGCTTGAAAGAGTTTATTACGATTTGGAAGATTGTGTAAGCTCAATGGAAAGACTTAATGAAGATATAGAAGTTGATGAGGGAAGGCTTGAAGAAGTTATATCACGTCTTGATGCAATAGGAAAATTAAAAAATAAATATGGAAGCACCATTGAAGAAATTTTAGAATACAGAAATGAGATTGAAAAGAAACTGAAAAATCTTGATGAAAGCAATTTCCAAGTGAAAAAACTTGTAAAAGAAAGAGAAAATGCAAGGAAAAAATATTGGAATTATGCTTTTGAACTTAGAGATATAAGAAAAAAATGTATTAAAAAAATAGAGGAACAGCTTGGAGAAGAACTTGCATATCTTAATATGAAAGATGCAAAGTTTGAAATAAATCTTGAAGAAAAAGATGTGATGACAAAAAATGGTTCTGACGGAATAGAATTTTTTATTTCTACAAATGCAGGGCAGAAGCCAAAACCATTACAGAAAATTGCTTCAGGTGGAGAAGTGAGCAGAATTATGCTTGCTCTTAAAGTTATTTTTTCTCATGTGGATAATATCCCAATCCTTATTTTTGATGAAATTGATACAGGGGTAGGGGGAGAGACTGTAAGAAAAATTGCAGGTAAATTAAAAGAGATTGGAAGAAATGCACAGGTTATATGTATAACCCACTCTCCTGCAATAGCTTCTAAGGCTTCAGAGCAGTTTTTTATTGAAAAGAAAACTGAAAATGAAAAAACAGTGACAACTGTGAGAAAACTTGATGATGAAGGAAGAATAAACGAAATTGCCAGAATGCTTGCAGGTGAAAATGTGTCAGATGCAGTAATAAGCCATGCAAAAGAACTTCTGGCTGAGGAGTAGTTATGGAATTTGATTTGCTTGATAAATTTTTGAAAGCCTCAAAAGAAAAAGAGACGGTATCGGATATAAGTCTTGGAATGTATAAAAGAGATATAGCTGATTTCAAAGAATTTTTAGGAGAAAAATCTTACGAAGAAGCAGATAAAAATGATGTTGCTGAGTATATAAAATTTATGGAAAAAAAATATGTGGAAAATTCTATAATACGTAAGGTAAGTTCTATAAAAAGTTTTTATAAATTTCTTTTAAAAATAGGGGCTGTGGAAACTTCTCCTGCAGAAACAATAAATATGTCGAGAAAAAACAAAAAAACTCTTGAGAGAAAAATAGAACTCAATGAGCTTAAAAGTATTCTTGACTGCTGCGGCGAAGATGAAAAAGGAAAAAGAGATAAAATTATAATAAAACTTCTTTCTGAAACAGGAATGCAGATAACAGAAATTTTAAATTTAAAAATTTCTGAAATGGAAGAAAAAGATTACAGAGCCTTTATTGTGAAAACAGGAAATGAATATATAATTGTGGAACTTTCAGAAGAATCTTCCAAGGAACTTAGAAATTATGTTGAAAAATATAGAAACAATATTGTGGCAGACAGAGAAAATGATAAAATCTTCTGTGATTTAAGCAGACAAAATTTTAGAGCCAGATTTATAAAATATGCTGAAAAGGCAGGACTTCCTTCTGGAATTCTTCCGCATATGATAAAAAACAGATGTGAATATGAAAGACATGAAGCACCTTATGAAAAAAAAGATGAGCTTTTGAAAAAAATAAAAGAGGAATATTTTAGAATAGGAATAGGAGATGATTAATTAGATGAAAGCCGGATTTATAGCGGTAGTAGGAAGACCGAATGTTGGAAAATCAACACTTATAAACAAACTTGTGAGCGAAAAAGTTGCAATAGTTTCTGACAAAGCCGGAACAACAAGGGATACTATAAAAGGGATACTTAATGTAAACGGAAACCAATATGTTTTTATTGACACACCAGGAATACATAAACCAAAACATCTTTTGGGAGAATACATGACAAACAGTGCTGTAAAAATTTTAAAAGATGTTGACCTTATACTTATGATTCTTGACGGAACTCAAGAGATAAGTACAGGTGATGAATTTGTAATGGAAAGAGTTATGGAGGCGAGAAGAACTCCAAGAATTTTAGTTATAAATAAAATAGATAAACTTACAGATGAAGAGCTTCAAGAGAAGAAAAAAGAAGTTGAAGAAAAATTAGGAAAATTTGACGGGATAGTTGAGATTGCAGGAGAATATGGAATTGGTCTTGCAAAACTTTTAAATGCTATTGATCCTTTCTTAGAAGAGGGAATTCAATATTATCCAGAAGATATGTATACAGATATGCCTGTTTACAGAATAATGACAGAAATAATAAGAGAAAAAATTCTTCTTAAAACAAGAGATGAAGTTCCTCATTCGATAGCTATTGAAATTATAAATGTAGAAAGACGTGATAACGGAAAAGATAAATTTGATATAAATATTTATGTGGAAAGAGATTCACAAAAAGGAATTATTATTGGTAAAAACGGAAAAATGCTTAAGGAAATCGGAACTGAAGCAAGACGTGAAATAGAAATACTTCTTGATAAAGAGATATACTTAAATCTTTGGGTTAAAGTTAAAGAGGATTGGAGAAAGAAAAAACCATTCCTTAAAGAACTTGGATATTTTGCAGAAGACTAAAGTTCATTTTCTTTGTGTAGAAATAAAGAATTAAAAATGGCGGGAAATTTTTCCCGCCATTTCTATATCCCTGCATTGAAAAAATTTCGTAATTTATGAAGTGAGTTGAACGCTAAAAAATGATATGTTTGAGCGAAAGCGAGTTTATCATTTTTAGTGAAACAAACAAAATAAATAGAAAATTTTTTCACCAGCAGGGCAGTTTTCTTTTGCTTCATTTTCTTTGTCTGTACAAAGAAAATGAAAAATAGTTTTAGATTAGTAAGTTTATAACAGAAAGAATTCCAATTATCCACATTGTAAGAGAAATCTTTTTAAAATCTATACATGCTACATTAATAATAATGTAAGAGATAAATCCTATACTAAGTCCGATTGCGATACTGTGAGTCATAGGCATAAATATAATTGTCATAAAAGCTGGAATAGATTCTTTCATAGTTGAAAGATCAAGATGAGCAACATTTCTGAACATAAATATTCCAACAATAACAAGAGCAGGTGCAACTGCAAATACAGGAATAGCTTCAACTATTGGTGCAATGAAAAGAGCAAGCAGGAAGAATAATCCTGTAAATATAGAAGCAAGTCCTGTTTTAGCTCCAACTTTTATACCCGCTATTGATTCTCCGTAAGTTGTAACAGTACTTGTTCCAAGTAAAGCTCCTATAATTGTTGAAGAACAGTCAGCTAAAAGCATTCTTCCAAGACCTTTTTTTCTTTCAGCTTCATTTTTAAATTGAACTTCTTTGTATGTGAACATAAGAACACTTAAAGAGTCAAAAAGGTCAATAAACATAAATGAGAATATAGCTCCTAAAAGACTTACTTTCATTACTCCAAATACATTAAGTTTGAAAAGTAAAGGTTTCATGCTTGGAGGAGAAGATAATAATTTTTCAGGCATAGGAACTTCTCCTAGACACATTCCAACAATAGAAATAACAATAATACTGATTAAAACTCCGCCTTTAACTTTTTTCATATCTAAAATATACATTAAGAATAATCCTGCAAGTGAAAGAGCAACAGGAAGTGTAATTGGAGCAATTTTTACAAGTGTTTCAGGATTTGCTTCAATTATTCCCATACTTTTAAGACCAATAAGTGATAAGAAAAGTCCTATTCCAACTGTTGCTGCTGTTGAAAGCTGTTGAGGAATTGAGTTTATAATTTTTTCTCTGATTCCGCAGATTGCAAGTATCAGATAGAAAACACCTGAAAAGAAAACAACTCCCAAAGCATCCTGCCAAGAAATTCCATTTCCCATAACAAGAGTAAATGTAAAGAAAGCATTAAGACCAACACCAGGTGCTAAAGATATAGGAACATTTCCTAAAACTCCACCTAAGAATGAACCGATTGCAGTAGCAACACAAGTAACAGTAACTAGAGCAGCTTTGTCCATTCCTGTAAGTGAAAGAACAGCTGGGTTAACAAAAATAATGTAAGAAATTGTAAGGAAAGTAGTAAGTCCGCCGAAGAACTCTCCTCTAATGCTTCCTCCTCTTTCAGAAATAAGAAATTTTTCATCAAGGAATTTAACTATTCCGCTTTTATTTTGTGACATTTAATTTTTTCCCCCTTAAATTTTTAAAATATTAATGGAGCAGACTTCCTAATTGAGTCAGCTCGTAGTAGATTTATTTATGGTAAATCTGTAGAAACTTTTGAACCTCATTATCAAAATTATACGAGCTTTTTTGATTATTTGTTCCAGTATCCAATGTGAGCTCTAGCTATTTCTTTTGCAAGCTGTTCATCAGCAATAGGTCCAACTACTTCAATATTTTTTTGTCCTTTTGCAAGAATTTCTCTGCAAGGCATATCGAAAGTAGGATTATCTTCATCAGCACCTGTTAATGCAAGAAGATCTTTTTCACTTATTCCATAAACTATTCTTCCAACATTTCCCCAGTAGATAGCTCCTGTACACATACAGCATGGTTCAGCAGTAGAATATAAAGTACAGTCCCATAAAAATTCTCTTGAATAAAGTTTTACAGCTTTTCTCATAGCAGTAGTTTCTGCATGTCCTGTACATTCTCTTTCAGTAACTTCAATATTTCCTGATTCAACAATAATATTTCCCTCTTTATCAACAATTAATGCTCCAAAAGGGTGGTTTCCAGCTGCAACAGCTTCATCAGCAATTTCAATACATCTTCTAATGTATTTGAAGTGGTCTAAATTTGTCATAATTTCCTCCTAAAACTTAAAAAATTAAAAATAAAAAAAGGTAACCTTTTGGGTTACCTTGTAATCAACTCACACTTCACCCGTGCAAGATGAGCAGCATATACTATCTGCCTAATGAGTCTCTTGTGGGCGCCATGTTACCTATTTATTTTTCAATGAACAACAGTAATATGTTATATAATTTTTTTCTATTTGTCAAATAAATTTTATTTTTGATAAAAAAATATTTCTCTTTTATCTATAAATATTTCCCATTAAACCTACTATTTTTTTTGCTTCAGCAATTTTTTTGCTTGCTATTGCACGGGCTTTTTCAGCACCTTTTCTTAAAATTTCATCTACATATTCAGGATGTTTTGCAAGTTCTTCTCTTTTTTCTCTTGCTTCTGCAAAATAATTAAGGATTGCTTCAAGAAGTTCTTTTTTAGCATGACCGTATCCGTAGTTTCCAGCAAGGAATTTTTCTTCCATTTCTTTTGCCTGCTCTTTTGTTGCAAAAAGTCTGTATAGAGCCATTACATTATTATTTGGATCTTTTGGTTCTTCAAGAGGAGTAGAGTCTGTAACTATACTCATAACCTGCTTTTTAAGAACATTTTTAGGAGCAAACATATTTATAACATTTCCATATGATTTACTCATTTTTTGTCCGTCAGTTCCGGGAACAACAGCCACACTTTCAAGAATCATAGGTTCAGGAAGTTTAAAGAAATCAACTTTGTACTGTTGATTAAATTTCATTGCAATATCTCTTGCAAACTCAAGGTGTTGTTTTTGGTCTTTTCCAACAGGAACAATATCAGAATCATAAATTAAAATATCTGATGCCATAAGAATAGGATAAGTTAAAAGTCCTGTATTTGGGAAAAATCCTTTTGCAATTTTATCTTTGTATGAGTGTCCTCTTTCCATAAGCCCGACAGGTGTTACATTTGATAAAAGCCATGAAAGTTCAACATGTTCAGGGACGTCTGATTGTAAGAATAAAGTTGATTTTTCAGGATCAAGTCCTAGTGCTAAATAGTCAAGAATAATATTTCTTGTACTTTCTCTTAAAACTTCAGGGTCAGTAAGAGATGTAAGTGAATGATAATCTGCAACAAAATAAAATCCTTCAACTTTGTCTTGATTTTCTATAAATTGCTTCATTGCTCCAAAATAGTTTCCAAGGTGAAGAGTCCCACTTGGCTGAATTCCAGATAAACTTCTTTTCATAAAATCCTCCTAAAAGAAAAGCCTGCGGCAAGTACCACAGGCTAAATAAATTCTATTTTTAGATAGTGATACAATTTCATTTTAGTTTTACATTACAAAATGGTTTGTATCTTTTTGTTAAAATACAAACTTCTTTCTAGCACCACCAATATAAAATTGTATAATAATTTGTTTTCATGACACTACCTCATAAGTTATTCAATAAAATTAGTATATCACTATATTTTTTATTTATCAAGGGATTTATAAAATTATTGCCAAGAAATAAAATATTAACTATAATATCAGTATAAATATTTCAAATGGAGGGTACTTATGAGTTACATTGCAGGTGTTGATATTGGAGGAACAAATACAAAAATAGGAATAGTTAATGAAGAGGGAGAAATTCTTGTTAAGAAAAGTATAAAAACTCTTTCTCTTGAGGGAGCAGAAAAAACAATGACAAGAATTTGGGAAACAATAAAAGAACTGCTTTCTTCACTTAATATAGATGAAAAAGACCTTAAAGGAGTTGGAATGGGGATTCCAGGTCCTGTAATGAATAAAAAGGTTGTAGGATTTTTTGCAAACTTTCCGTGGGAAAGAAACCTTAACGTTTCACAGATGTTTGAAATTATAAGCGGAAAAACAACAAGACTTGATAATGACGTAAATGTTATTGCTCTTGGAGAAGCAAAATTTGGAGCAGGAAAAGGTGCAGGTTCAAGTGTAACTATTGCTCTTGGAACAGGAATCGGAGGAGGAATCTATGTTGATGGAAACCTTATCTCTGGATTTACAGGAGCAGGAGGAGAAATCGGACACATGAAACTTGTACAGAATGGAAAACTTTGCGGGTGCGGGCAGAGAGGGTGCTTTGAAGCTTATGCTTCTGCAACAGGAATTGAGAGAGAAGCTGTTTCAAGACTTCTTGTAAATAAAACAAATCTTTTATATGAAAAAATAAATGGAGATATAAGCAGACTTGAAGCAAAAGATGTTTTTGATGCTGCAAAAGAGGGAGATGCTTTTTCTCTTGAAATAGTTGATTATGAAGCAGAATATCTTGCTATGGGAATTGGAAATATTTTAAATATTATAAATCCAGAGAAAGTAATTCTTGGAGGAGGAGTTGCTCTTGCAGGAGATATTCTTCTTGACAGAGTAAAAGATAAACTTCCAAAATATGCTCTTGCTGTAACTCTTAATAATTTTAATATTGTTCTTGGAACTTTAGGAAATGATGCAGGGATAAAAGGTGCAGCTGCTCTTATTGATTAATTAAAATTTTATAAAAAATTATATTATATTTTAAAAACAGGAGAAAAATAGAAAACTTCTCCTGTTTTTGTTATAATTATAAATATAAAGACTATATATTTTACGTAAATGGTTAAGGAGAAATTTGATGAATAAGAGAATATTATTGGTAGAAGATGAATGGAAATTAAGGAGAATAGCAGCAGATTTTTTGAGAAAAGAAAATTTTAATGTAATAGAAGCAGAAGACGGGGAAGAAGCTCTAAATTTTATAATTTCACAAAAATTTGATTTGATAATATTAGATTTAATGCTTCCAAAAATAAACGGATGGGAGCTTTTAAAAGAGGTGAGGTCAAAAGATTCTACAATTCCCGTGATAATGCTTACAGCAAGAGGAAGCGAAGAAGATATTTTAAAAGGCTATGAAATGAAGGCAGATGAATATATTGTAAAACCTGTCAGCATGAAAGTTTTAGTTGCAAAGGTAAAAGCTTTTTTAAGAATTCACAGTCTTGGTGAGATAATAACTTTTGGTGATATTACAATAAATGCAGATACAAGAGATATAAAAATGAATGACACCCCTTTAGATCTTTCTCAAAAAGAATATGAACTTCTTCTTTTCTTTATAAAAAATAAAGGGCAGGTTCTTTCAAGAGATAGAATAATCACATCACTTTGGGGATATGATTATGATGGAGATATAAGAGCTGTTGATTCACAGATAAAAAGGATAAGAAAGAAGCTTGAAGGTAAATATATAAAAACAATAAGAGGTGCAGGCTACAAACTTGAGGAGGAATAATGAACAGTATCCGTAGTAAACTTTTTTTTCTGATAGCTTCGGTTATTACCATGATAATGTTTTTTATGGTTGCCTTTAACGAGGTTTATTTTGAAAAATATTTTTTGAAAATAAAAAAGAATCAGCTTTTTTATCTGGCAAATGAAATAAAAGACCCGAGATCTCTTATAGATTTAAGTGCTATTGAGGAAAAAAATAATATAAAAATATATATAATAAACGAAAGATATTTAAAAGATGTAGATATTTCTCTTTCAAAGGAAGAAATAAAAACTCTTTTTGAAAATTCTAAAAATTTTGTATTCAGGCTTAATGATACATCTTTTTCACTTGACAAGGAGCTTACAATCATAACACCTTACAATAAAAATCAGCTTCTTATAATAAGCACGCCTTTTAGCTCAGTGAAAGAGCCTGTAAATATAATCACCTCTTTTCACTTGAAAATTGTTCTTACAGCTTTGGTCTTAGGATATGTTCTTTCAATAATTCTTTCAAGAATAATTACAGCTTCCATAATTGATATGGGAGAAACTGCAAAACGTGTGGCAAAATTGGATTTTTCACAGGAATTTAAATCTTATTCTAAAGATGAAATAGGTGTTTTGGGGGAAAACTTAAATATAATGTCGGCACAGCTTAAAGATAGTATAGATAAACTTCACGAAGATATTGAAAAAGAAAGAAAAATAGATAAGATGAGAAAAGAATTTATTTCCAGTGTAAGCCATGAGCTTAAAACTCCTATTGCAATTATAAATAATTACTGTGAGGGGCTTAAAGAGGGAATAGCTTCTGACAGGGAAACAGCAGAATTTTATCTTGATGTTATTATGGAAGAAACTGAAAATATGAATAAACTTGTTCAGTCTCTTTTATTTCTTTCAAGAGCAGAGAGAGGATTTATTACTTTTAATTCCGAAAAATTTAATATAGAAGAGATTATTTTAAATGAAATAAAAAGAGCTGAAAATTTAAATATGGGAAATAAAAAAATTACTTTAAATATAAAGGAAAAATATTTATATGGAGATAAAGAACAGCTTTCAGCAGTTGTAAAAAATCTTATTGAAAATAGTTTTAAATATGTTGAGCCTGAGGGTGAAATAATAATAAAAGTTGAAAATAAAAGATTTTCAGTTGGAAATACCTCTCATATTTCAGAAAAAGAAATTGAAAATGTATGGCTTCCTTTTTATAGAACAGATAAAGCAAGAGACAGAAAGCTTGGAACAGGTCTTGGTCTTGCAATAGTTAAAGAAATATTAAAGACTCATAAACTTAATTTTGGGGCATACAAAGAAGATGATAAAATTATTTTTTGGTTTGAAGGAGGAGAAGAATGAAAAAGATAATACTTATGGCATTTGTTTTAACCTCATGTGCAGTAAGTGGAAGACATAATGACCATACTCTTACAGATCCCCTTAAAGAATTCAGAGAGAAAAAAAGTATCGAGTCTCTTACGACAGAACAAAAAGACGAACTTCTTATTTTAAGAAAAGAATATTTTTCTGAACTTCAAGACATTCAAGAGGAAGAAAAAAAATTAAGAAAAGAAGCTAATCAATATATGATGAAAAATGATGAAGAAAAATATGAAGAAATCCATGACAGAATGAATGAATTAAAAGTTGAGAAAAAGATTATAAAAGAAAATTACAGCAGAAAAATAGATGAAGTTTTACAGGAAACAGGGAGAACAGGAAGATGAAAATTTTTGACGGGCATATGGATATTTGGTGTGATGTTTCTAAAAAGAGAAAAGAGGGCTGTGAAAATATTGTAAAAAATTTTCACTTGGAAAGATTGAAAAAGGGAGAAGTATTCGGAGGAGTATTTGCAGCATGGCTTGATAATAAATATTCTGATGAAGACAGCGAGAAGGAATTTATTTATATGTTAAATTCAGTAAGCCACGAAATAAATTCAAATTCTGAAATTTTTAATATAATAAAGAGCAGAAAAGATTTAGAAAAAGAATTTCCAAAAGAAAAGCTTACAATTCTTATGGGAGTTGAGGGGTTAAGAGCTATTGGAAATAATCTTGACTGGCTGGATACTTTGTATAATTTAGGATACAGGCTTGCAACACTTACATGGAATGAGAAAAATATTTTAGGATCTGGAGCAGGAGAAAATTCTTGTGAAGGACTTACTGAAATTGGAAAAATGGCAGTGAGAAAAATGAATGAGCTTGGAATGATAATTGATGTTTCTCATACAAATGAAAAAACTTTCTGGGATATAGCGGAGATTTCAACTAAGCCTTTTATTGCTTCTCATTCAAATGCCAGAACTCTTTGTGATGTTCCAAGAAATCTTACAGATGAACAGATAAAAGCTGTGGCACAATCTGGTGGTGTTATTGGAGTAAACGGCTATATTGGATTTATAAAGAAATGTGATTTTTCAAGTCCAGCTCCAATAGAAAATCCAGATTTACTTTCTAAACCAGATTTAAAAGATCTGGCTGACCATATTGATTATATTGCAGGTCTTGTTGGTGTTGATTATGTTGGATTGGGATTTGATTTCTGTGAATACCTTTCTGAAGAGTTAAAAGATACAAATCCTAAAAATCTTGAAGATGCTTCAAAATGTCAGAATATGATTGAAGAACTTAGAAAAAGAGGATATTCTGAAAATGATATTGAAAAAATAGCTTATAAAAATTTCTTGAGAGTAATAAAAGAAAATTTATAAAATTATACTTTCCCTGCCTTGAAAAAGTTTTCGTTATTTACGCAGTAAGTTGAACGTTAAAAAACGACATGTTTGAGCGAATGCAAGTTTGTCGTTTTTAGTGAAACGAACAAAGTAAATAGAAAATCTTTTTCACCAGGAGGGCAATTTTCTTTTGGTTCGTTTTCTTTGTTTGCACAAAGAAAATGAACAATTAATATCTTATCTGATAATATACAAGCCCAATATATTCCCAGAAAGCAGAATATAAATCTTTTAAAACTTTAAACTGTGGGACATAAGCAAAGAAATTTTGTTTTTCAATATGTGCAGTAAAATCACAAGGAGCCGGATAAAAAATAAGCTCAGAATCTTTAAAAACCTCCATGCTTCTTGGCATATGAACAGCAGAAGTGATAACTATTCCTGATTTTATATTCTTTTCATTCATAATCCATTTTATATATGTGCTGTTTTCTTTTGTTGTATTGCTCTTTTCTTCGATTAAAATATTTTCTTCGGGAATACCAAGAGAAAGAAGTTCTTTTTTATAAACCGAGCTTTCACTTTGTTTGTTCTGAAGAGGACTTCCGCCGCTTATAAATATTTTTTTAGGACTTTTATTATAAAGTTTTGCAGTTTCAAGAATTCTTGGATAAACATTTTTAGCAGGAACATTTCCTCCAACAGTATCGGTTAAAATTCCTCCTCCAAGAAGGATGTAAACCTCTCCTTTTTCAATATTTTCTTCTGAAATTACAGGATATTTTTTCTCCAGATTTAAGATAATAGGGTCTGCAAAAAATTCACATGAAAAAAGATATATTGTTCCGCTTATAAGAAATAATAAAAATCCGCTTCTATATTTTCTGTCTCTTATATTACTTATTCCTATTAGAAAAAGAATTGCAATAAAAGGAACAGGAGATAAAAGTGAAATTGAAATTAATTTTTGTAAAAAAAACATTTTTATTTCTCCTTTTTTACTGCTCTGTAGCAGTAAAATTTTCTACAATATTTTTCCAAAGGTTCTGCTCTTTTAAGATTTTTTCTAGGATTTCTCTCACAGCTCCGTATCCGCCGTTTTTAGTTGAAACATAATCTGAAATTTCAATAATTTCCTGCACTGAATCTTTTGGGCAGGCAGCAAAACCACAAAGTTTCATAGGTTTTAAATCGATTAAATCATCTCCTATGTAAGCAGTTTCTTCAAAAGAAATATTATATTTTTCTAAAATCTTTTTTAAGTCGGCCACTTTATCCCAGCTTCCTTGAACAATTTCTTGAATACCAAGTTCCTTTCCTCTTCTTTCAACAATTTTAGAAGTTTTTCCAGTAATGATTGCAAATTTTATTCCCTGTTTTATAGACTGGCTTATTGCAAGTCCGTCTTTTACATCAAAGGCTTTCATTTCATTGCCCATATTATCGATATAAAGTTTTCCGTCAGTAAGAGTTCCGTCTACATCAAGAACTACAAGTTTTATCATAAAAATTTCCTCCGTTTAAAAAATACTTTTTATAAAATCATATCATAATTTTAAAAAATATAGAAATATAAAAAATAAAATTTTATATCGTGAAAAAGATTTTCTATTTACTTTGCTCACTTCACTAAAAATGACAAACTCACTTTGTTCAGACATGTCATTTTTTAGCGTTCAGCTCACTTCGTAAATTACGAAAATTTTTTCAATCTCCTAAAATTTTATTTTTATAATTAAAAAAGAATATTCCCTCTTCCAAAACTACGTGGTTGATAAAAAAATTTTTATGTAAAAAAATAAAATATAATATGATATAATTATTCATAGAAACATCTGTAATGCAGAACAGAAAGGGGGGATTATTTTGGGAAAGATAATCTACATAACAGGAGGAGCAAGAAGCGGGAAAAGTTCTTTTGCTGAAAAACTTATTAAAGAACGTTACAACAGCAAAATATATCTTGCAACAGCAATTCCTTTTGACGATGAAATGAAAGACAGAATTGAAAAACATAAAAAGCAGAGAGGAAGAAACTGGAAGACAATAGAAAATTATAAAAATCTTTCTGGAATTTTAAAAAATCATATAGAGGGATATGATGTAATTCTTCTTGACTGTATAACAAATATGGTGACAAACCTTATGATAATGGAAAATGAATATGATTGGGATAAAATTTCCATGAAAGAGGTTGATTCAATAAGAGAAAAAATTATAGATGAAATAAATTCTCTGATTGAATTTATAAAAGAAAATGATGTTGATATAGTTGCTGTTTCGAATGAAGTGGGGCTTGGGCTTGTGCCAACTACTCCTCTAGGAAGGCATTTTAGAGATATCGGCGGAAAAATAAATCAGATAATGGGAGAAGCATCAGAGGAAGCTTATCTTGTTGTTTCGGGTTTAAATATAAAACTTAAATAATTTTGGAGGTTTTTTTATTTTATGAAAGGGTTGATTTTACTTTTTAAATTTATGACAAGACTGCCTATTCCTGTAAATCCTGAATTTGATTCAAAAGAACTTGGAAAAAGCATGAAATTATTTCCTGTTGTTGGAATAGTTGTGGGGCTTGTTTTATATGTAGTGTATTTTTTAGGAGCAAAATTTATTTTATCTTCGTATCTTTTGGCTGCTGTAGTTGTTCTTGCAGAAGTTGTTCTTACAGGGGGGCTTCATCTTGACGGCTTGGCAGATACTTTTGATGGAATTTTCAGTTATAGAAGTAAACAGAAAATGCTTGAGATAATGAAAGACTCAAGACTTGGAACAAACGGCGGAATAGCTCTTATCCTTTACTTTGTTTTAAAAATTTTACTTTTAGCCGGAATAATGGATACAGGTTTTGGAGCAGCAGGAAAATTTTTAGGGCTTAAAGATACAGCAGGTGCTGTAATCTTAATTACTCCTGTACTTGCAAGAATAAATCCTGTTTTAAACTGTGCATTTTCACCTTATGCAAGAGCAGCAGGAAGTGCAAAAGATTTTGTAGACTGTACAGATAAGAGCGGAGTTTTAATTGCTGCAGCAACAGGACTTTTATTTTCTGCAGTTGTCGGGTGTGGAATTTTAGGAAATTTAAATCCTCTTCACCTTGTTAATATAACAGCAGTAACTATGGTTCTTGGATTATATTTTTCAAAACTTATGGAAAGAAAAATTGGAGGAATTACAGGGGATACATTGGGAGCAATTTTAGAGCTTTCAGAAATTATAATTCTTTTTGGATTTTATTTTTCTGTAGTATCATTAATAGGAGCAAAATTTTCAATATAGGAAATCTGTAAGGGGGATTTTATGGGAAAATTTATTTTAATAAGACATGGTCAGACAGATATGAACAAAGACCAGCTGTATTATGGAAGACTTGATGTTCCTATTAACGAGACTGGGAAAGAGCAGGCAGAAAATACCCGTAAAAATCTTATTGAACTTGAAATAGATTATGACAAAATTTATTCCAGTCCAATGAAAAGAGCTTATGAAACAGCAGAGATTGTAAATTATAAAAATCTTGAAATAGAAAAAGATGATGAGCTTAGGGAAATGGATTTTGGAATTTTTGAAGGATTAAGCTACAAAGAAATTATGAAAAAATATCCGGAAGAAATGGAAAAATTAAAAAAAGACTGGAAAACATATTCTTATGTAACAGGGGAAAATCCTTTTATGCTTCAAAAAAGGGCTTTAAAATTTTTAGAAAAAATTGATAAAAATAAAAATAATATGGTTGTTACTCATTGGGGAATTATATGTACTCTTTTAAGTTTTCTTTTTTCAAGTGAACTTGAGGGGTATTGGAAATATCAAGTAAAAAACGGTGGAATAGTGATAATTGAATTTGCAGATGGTTATCCAATTCTCTGCGGTTTTAATGTTGGGAGATAGGCAGGGATTTTATGAAAAGATTGGAAGAAAGTCTTAAGGAGATAACAGTTTTAAACAAAAATTCCATTAATAAATGCCAGAAAATATGGGATTCAAAAATGAAGCCTACAGGAAGTTTAGGTGTAATGGAAGATATTGTTTTAAAAATTGCTGGTATCTTTGAAGATTCTTTTGAAAATATAAAAACAAAAGGCTGTCACATTGTGGCTGCTGCAGACAACGGGGTTACAGATGAAGAAATTTCTTCATGTCCGGTTGAATATACAAGAATTGTTGCAGAGGCAATGCTTAATAAAACTGCTGCAATAGGAATTATGTGCAGCAATTTAGGGATAGATTTAAAAGTTGTGGATACAGGAATAAAAACTGAAATTCCAAGAAAATATCCTAATCTTTATGAAATGAAAGTAATGAATGGAACAGAAAATTTTTATAAAAATCCTGCAATGACAATGGAACAAGCTGTTGAAACTATAGAAAATGGAATCTTGTTTATGGAAGAATTAGAAGAAGATTATGATATATTTTCAACAGGTGAAATGGGAATAGGAAACACAACAACAAGCTCTGCTATATTATATTCTCTTGCAAAATCAAGCATAGAAGATGTTGTAGGAAGAGGCGGAGGGCTTTCTGATGAAAGTTTTATGAAAAAGAAAAAAGTTATTTTCGAAAGCTGTGTAAAATATAATACATTTCAGCTTGATACTTTAGAAATTTTAGCTGATGTAGGAGGGCTTGATATAGTTTTTCTTACAGGGCTTTATATTGGAGCTGCAAAATGCAGAAAACTTATTCTTGTTGACGGATTTATTTCAGGAGTTGCAGCATTTGTAGCCTGCAGATTGAATCCTCTTATAAAAGATTATCTTCTTGTGACACATTTAAGTGAAGAGCCGGGAATGAAAATTATTTTAAGGGAATTGGGAGCAAAACCTTTCCTTGATATGAATTTGAGACTTGGAGAGGGAACAGGGGCTGTGCTTGCATATCCAATAATAAAATCAGCGATGGAAATTTATAAAAATATGAAAACACCAGAGGAAGTATATAAACTTTTTGCCGAATAATTTTAGTTTGCGAAAAAAGAGAAGCAGGAGGGAGAAGATGGAAAAAGATTATCTGGGACATAGAAAAAGGCTTCGTGAAAGATATGTCAAAAATGGTTACGAAGCTCTTCAAGATTATGAAATCATTGAACTTCTCCTTACTTTTGTAAAGCAGAGGGTGGATACTAAACCTCTTGCAAAACAGCTTATAAAAAAATATGGAACTATTGAAGAAATTTTAAAAGCCGATATAAAAGATTTAAAAGAAACAGAGGGAGTTGGTGACATAACAGCAGTTTTTCTTAATTTTATAGGAGATATTGCTGCCTGTTCTTTTAAAGATAAAGCGGAAAAAGAAAAAATTTCTTTTAGAAATAAAAGTCAGCTTATATCATACTTAAGAAATGATATAGGTTTTTCAAAAAATGAAGAATTTAAGGTCTTGTTTTTAAATTCTGTAAATGAGATAATAGAAACTGAGATTCTTTTTACTGGAACAATAGATAAAAGTGCAGTGTATCCAAGAAAAATTCTTGAAAGAGCCTTGTATCATAATGCAAGATCTATTGTTTTTGTACATAATCACCCTTCTGGAAATGTTTCTCCTTCAGAAAAGGATATTGAGCTTACAGAAGAGATGAAAAAATTCTTCAAAATTGTAGATATAAATGTTTTGGATCATATAATAATAACAAAAAATTCTCATTTCAGTTTCTTGGAAGAGGGAATTATTTAAAATAAATTGGAGGACTTTAATGACTGAAGAAATAAAAGAGATCAGTGAAGTTGGAATAGAAATAACTGAAATTACAGAAGAGCCGAGAGAAGAGCAGTTTTATACAGTTCTTGGTGTAATGTTTGATATTACAAAAAAAAGATATTATTTTGAAGTTGTAGATAAAAATGAGGTTTATAAAAAAGGAGATAAAGTTATAGTTGATACAATAAGAGGGCAGGAAATAGGAATTGTTTACAATCTTCCTATAACTCTTTCTGAAAAATTTCTTGTTCTTCCTTTAAAACCTGTTATAAAAAAAGCTGACGAAGAAGAAATAAAAAGATACGAAGATTTAAGACGTGAAGCTGGAGAAGCTCAAAAAATATGTAAAGAAAAAATTGAAAAACACAATCTTCCAATGAAACTTGTAAATACAGAATATACTTTTGATAAAACAAAACTTATTTTTTATTTTACAGCAGAGGGAAGAATAGACTTCAGAGAGCTTGTAAAAGATCTTGCAAATATCTTTAAACTTAGAATAGAACTTAGACAGATAGGTGTAAGAGATGAAGCCAGAATTTTAGGAGATATAGGTGTGTGCGGAAAAGAACTTTGCTGCAGAACATTTATAAATAAATTTAATTCTGTTTCAATAAAAATGGCAAGAGACCAAGGGCTTGTAATAAATCCGTCAAAAATTTCTGGTGTATGCGGAAGACTTCTTTGCTGTATAAATTATGAATATGCACAATATGAAGAAGCTCTTAAAAACTTCCCTGCAATAAATCAGAATGTAGGAACTGAAAAAGGAGAGGGAAAAGTTGCAAGTATAAGTCCTCTTAATGGATTTTTATATGTTGATGTTCCAAAACTTGGAATTACTAAATTCAACATTGAAGAGATTAAATTTAACAGAAAAGAAGCTAAAAAATTAAAGAGCGAAACAACAGAAGAAGAAAAAGCACATAAAGATTTGGAAAAAGAGTAAGATATGAAAGAAAATTGTGATATAACTCTTCTTGAAAATGGTTCAAAAATATATCAGTTAAAAGATGGATTTAGATTTTCTGTAGACCCTGTTATTCTTGTGGATTTTTTTGAAGGAAATCCTAAAGGGAAAATTTTAGATATAGGGAGCGGCTGCGGGATAATTCCTATTCTTCTTGCAGAAAAAAAGGGAATGGAAAATATTTTTGGAGTTGAAATACAAAAAAGTTCCGCTGAAATTTTTGAAAAAAATATTTTAGAAAATAATCTTTCAGATAAAATTACAGCTTTAAACTGTGATGTAAAAGATTTAAATTTCGGCAACACTTTTGACTATATAATTTCAAATCCGCCTTATATGGCTGTTGACGGAAAAAAAATATCTGAAAATGAAAACAAAAAAATAGCAAGACATGAAATATGTCTGGATTTAAAAAAACTTATTGAAAACAGCAGAAGACTTTTAAAACCTAGAGGAGAACTTTTTCTTGTTCATAGAAGCCACAGATTTTTAGAAATCTGTAAAACTCTTGAAGAAAATAAATTTTCTGTAAAAAGAGTTCGTTTTGCTTATTTTGACAGAGAAAAAGATTCAAGTTTAGTTCTTATTCAAGCTTCAAAAGGACGCAGACATATTCTTAAAATAGAAAATCCTCTTTTTCTTGAAGAAAAAGGATATTAACTACTTGAAAATAAATATTTTTATAGTATAATAGAATGTGAAAACAAAAAATTAACAAAAAATTAAAAAACAGATAAAATTTATAAGAAAGGAAGAACTTAATTAGGGGTGACAATGGAACTTTTAACGTTTTTAGAAAACGACGATCTCGAAAACTTTAACGAGAATATGAGTATCAGTGCGGTAGAGGAGAAAGACAGCAAAGGATTTACAATTCTTCATCTTGCTGTTCAAAGAGAAAAATATGATTTTGTGGATGCTTTAATGTATTATGGAGCAGATCCAAATGTTGAAAACAAAAATCATGAAACACCTTTGCATATTGCGGCAAAACAGGATTCAGATGAAATTTTCAAACTGTTGTGGGATTATGGAGCAGATCTTGATCAGGAAAATTATAAAGGACAGACTCCAAAAGATATTGCTGAAGCATGCCACAGCAAAAAAGTGTTAAGAGTTATTGAAGAAATAGAAGAAGATTAATTATTAATGAGACTGTTGCAGGTTTATTTACAACAGTCTCTTATTTTTTTAAATAGTTTTGCACTTATATATAAAATCATATACAATATATGAGAGGTGATTATAAAATGGATTTTAAACTGCATTCAAAATTTAAGCCTACAGGAGATCAGCCTGAAGCGATAGCAAAAATTTCTGACGGAATAAAAAGAGGAGTTAAGGATCAGGTTCTTTTAGGAGTAACAGGTTCGGGAAAAACATTTACAATAGCAAATATTATTGCAGAAACAGGAAGACCGGCCCTTATTCTTGCTCCCAACAAAACTCTTGCAGCCCAGCTTTATTCAGAATATAAAAACTTTTTTCCTGAAAATGCAGTTGAATATTTTGTCTCATATTATGATTATTATCAGCCAGAGGCATATATAAAATCCACTGACACATATATTGAAAAAGATTCAGCAATAAATGATGAGATAGACAGGCTTCGTTATGCAGCAACTTCAGCTATAATAAACAGACGTGATACAATTATTGTTGCTTCAGTTTCTGCAATTTATGGATTGGGTTCTCCGGAAACTTATAAAAAAAATTCAATTCCCATAGATTTAAAAACAGGATATGACAGAGGGGAGCTTATTGAAAAACTTGTAGCCCTTAGATATGAAAGAAATGATATAGCTTTTGAAAGAGGAAAATTTAGAATAAAGGGAGATGTAATTGATATTTATCCATCTTCCCATGAAGTAGGTTATAGATTGGAATTTTTTGGCGACGACTTAGAAGCAATTTCAGAGATAAATACAATAACAGGACAGAAAATAAAAAAGAATGTTGAAAGAATAATAATTCCTCCTGCTTCACATTATCTTACAGAGGAAGATGAAGTGGACAGAATTTTGGGAGAAATTAAAAATGATATGGAAATTGAAGTTGAAAACTTTAAAAAAGAGGGAAAACTTCTTGAGGCTCAGAGACTTGAGCAGAGAACAACTTACGATATGGAAATGATAAAAGAGATAGGCTACTGCAAAGGGATAGAAAATTATTCAAGATATCTGAGCGGGAAAAAACCTGGAGAAAGACCTGATACTTTGATAGATTATTTTCCAAAAGATTTCCTTATATTTATAGATGAATCTCATATTGGTGTTTCACAGATTGGTGGAATGTATAATGGAGACAGAGCGAGAAAAACAAACCTTGTGGAAAATGGTTTCAGGCTTAAAGCTGCTCTTGACAACAGACCTTTAAGATTTGAAGAATTTAAAAATATAGCAAATCAGATTATTTATGTTTCAGCAACACCGGGAGATTATGAAATGGAAGTTTCTGGGGGAGAAGTTGCAGAACAGCTTATAAGACCTACAGGGCTTATTGATCCAGAAATTGAAGTGAGAAAAACAGAAAATCAGGTTGATGATTTATTACATGAAATAAGAGAAAGAGCAAAGAAAAAAAAGAGAGTTTTAGTAACAACTCTTACAAAAAAAATGGCAGAGGAGCTTACAGAATATTATATAAATCTTGGTGTAAAAGTAAAATATATGCACTCTGACATAGATACTCTGGAAAGAATTGATATAATAAGAGACCTCCGTCATGGAGTTATAGATGTTCTTGTAGGAATAAATCTTTTAAGAGAGGGGCTTGATATTCCAGAAGTTTCTCTTGTGGCAATTTTAGAAGCTGACAAAGAGGGATTTTTAAGAAGCAGACGTTCTCTTATCCAGACAATAGGAAGAGCTGCAAGAAATGTAAACGGGAAAGTTATTCTTTACGGTGATGTTATTACAAAATCAATGAGACAGGCAATAGATGAAACAGAAAGAAGAAGAAAAATTCAGAGAGAATATAATACTTTCCACAATATTGACCCGAAAAGTGTTGTAAGAGAAGTTTCTGAAGAAGTATTAAATCTTGATTACGGACTTCCTCAAGAAGAGGTAAAACAATCGTCTTCAGAGAAAAAATATCATTCTAAAGAAGAGATTGAAAAAGATATTTCAAAACTTCTTAAAGAAATTAAAAAGCTTTCTGAAGAGCTTGATTTTGAAAATGCAATTAAGAAAAGAGATGAAATGCTTAAACTTAAAAATATATTGTTGGAACTTTAAAGAGGAGTTATGGAAGACAGAGTATACAGTGTAAGTGAATTTAATAAAATTGTAAAAAATTATCTGGAAGAAAATCCTGTTCTTCAAGAATTTTTCTTAAAAGGAGAACTTTCAGGTGTAAATTATTATAGAAGCGGTCATTTGTATTTTACCTTAAAAGATAGTAAGTGTCAGGTAAAATGTGCTGCATTCAGCTATAAATATAAAAGAATTCCAGAAGATTTAAAAGAGGGAGACTCTGTAAAAATTTTTGGAGATGTGGGGTTTTATGAAAATCGTGGAGATTTCCAAATTCTTGTAAGGCACATTGAAAAAGAAGATAAGATGGGAGAGCTTTACAGAAAACTTGAAGAAGTGAAAAAATCTTTTGAGGAAAAGGGATATTTTTCTCAGCTGTATAAAAAGCCTCTTCCAAAATATCCACAAAAGATAGGTGTTGTAACTTCTCTTAACGGAGCGGCTCTTCACGATATAATAAATACAGCCAGAAAAAGAATGAAAAATATTGATATTTATGTTTATCCTGCAAAAGTGCAGGGGCCAGGATCTGCAGAAGAAATAGTTCATGGTATAGAAGTTTTAGATAAGATAGATGATATAGATTTAATTATAGCTGGAAGAGGGGGAGGAAGCATTGAAGACCTTTGGGCTTTTAATGAAGAAAAAGTTGCCCTTGCTTTCTTTAACTGTAAGAAACCTATAATTTCTGCTGTAGGTCATGAAATAGATTTTCTTCTTTCAGATTTAACAGCTGATGTAAGAGCTGCAACTCCCACACAGAGTGTGGAGATAGCAGTTCCTGTGAAAAAAGATATAGAAATTATGCTTGAAAATAAGAAAAAATATATAAAATCTTTACTTGATGGAAAAATAGAAAAAAGCAGAAAAGAACTTAAAAATTTAGAAAATTCTTATGCTTTAAAAAACTTTTCCAAAACAATTGATAATTATAAAAATGAGATTGTTTTAAAAGAAAAAAATCTGGACAGGGCTTTTAAAATTTTCTTGGAAAGAAAAAGACAAGAACTTATTTTAAAAACTGAAAAAGTTATAAATCTTAATCCTTTAGGAGTTCTTGCAAGAGGGTATTCTATAACTAAAAAAGATGAAAATATTATAAAAAATTCTTCTGAAATAAAAATAGGAGATGAAATAACTACAAATTTATACAGCGGCACAGTTATAAGCACTGTAAAGGAGATTAAATAATTTATGAAAAAAATTGTAATGATATTTTTAATGATATCTTCACTTTCTTTTGGAGAAGTTGAGGGAGATACATATTCTTTCCTTGGAAATATATTTTCAGGAAGTAAAAAAACAGAAAAAAGAAAAGAGGAAATAAAAGAAACAGAAACTATATCTGCGGCTGTGTATTCAGCAATTCCTGTTATAGAAGGAGAAGAAATTCCTCCTTACTTAGAATTTAAATATGTTGAAAAAGATACCAAGATTGAAAAAACTTTTCGTGTAAATATTACTGAAACTAAGGCAGGAGACAGAAGACCAGCAGAAATAGCAGCTCTTGAAAATGCAATAGCAGCTGAAACTGTAAGGGAAAAAGTTCCTCCTATGATGAGATATTATGAAAGTGCTTTTAAAAGACATCTTGAAAATATAAGCGGAAATTCAGAAAAAATTTATCTTCTTGGAAATCAGTATTTTATAAATAAAAAATATGAGAGAGCAAAAGATATTTTCAGCAAGAATATAGACAGCGAAGAAAATCTTTTTGGTGCAGCTCTGACAAACAGATTTTTAGGATATGATAATACAGCTATAGATTATTACAGTGAAGTTATTGATATGAATCCTAGGATTGCAGAAGCATATTTAGGAAGAGGAATCTGTTATAGAAATATAGGAAGATACAGAGAAGCACTTGCAGATTTTTTGAAATATAAATCTATGAAAAACAGCGAAGAGGCTTATACAGCTCTTGGAAATATATATATTTTAAGAGAGGAATATGCAAAGGCAAAACAAATTCTTACAGAGGGAAGAGTGCTTTATCCAAATTCAGAACTTATAAGCGAACTTCTTGTAAAAGCCTACGGAAATTAATTTATTTTGGAGGGATTTTATGGAATGGTATAGACTTAAGATGGCTGGAATAAAAGATAGTGTAATAGGAAAACTTATGAAAGAGTTTGAAAATTATCAAGAAATTTTTATGCTGGACAGAGATAAATTAAAACAATATTTTAAGTTTAATGACGAGGTAATAAATTCCATATATGATTCCAGAAATAGAGATTTTTCAAAAGAGGAAGAAAAACTTAGAAATCTTGGAATAAAAATTATATCTTTATTAGATAAAGAATACCCTGACTTTTTAAAAAATATTTCAAGTCCTCCTCTGTTTTTGCATTACAGAGGAGATATTTCCCTTGCATCTTCTGAAAAAATAATAGGCGTTGTAGGAACAAGACGGGCAACTGTTTATGGAAAAAATGCTTGTGAAAAGATTATAGATGACCTTGTAGATGGAGATGTTGTCACAGTAAGCGGGCTTGCTTCAGGAATAGATACGGTCTGCCATAAGAGAACTCTTCAAAAAGGAGGAAAAACAATAGCTGTTGTTGGTTCGGGATTAGATATTATTTACCCAGCTGAAAACAGAAAATATTGGCAGGAGATAGGAGAAAAAGGGCTTATAATTTCAGAATTTCCTTTAGGAACTCCTCCTAATAATTTTAATTTTCCAATGAGAAATAGAATAATTGCAGGTCTTTCTAAGGGAGTTGCAGTGATTGAAAGCAAAGAAAAAGGCGGAAGCCTTATAACAGCTTATCTTGCTCTTGAAGAGGGACGTGATGTTTTTGCTGTTCCCGGAGATATATTTTCACCTGTTTCAGCAGGAACAAATGAACTTATAAAAAAATCTGAAGCCAAACTTATAACTTCTGGAAAAGATATTTTAGAAGAATACGGCTGGGATATTTCACAAAAGAACAGCACAGATTTTTTAGATATTCCTATGAATGAAATGGAAAGAAAGGTCTATGAAATTTTATCAACAGAAAAAAATCTTGATGAAATTATTGCAGAGAGCAGGATAAAGGCTGGAAATCTTCTTGCACTTCTTATGGAAATGGAAATTAAAGGAAGTGTTTCAAGTGTTTCTGGGGGAAAATATAGAAGAAAAAAGTAAGAAAAAGGTAAAGAGTATTGATTTTTTAATATTCTTCTACTATAATTAAACAAGAAGCTACATTAATATATAATAAATTTTGGAAAGGGATAGAATAATGGCAAGAAAAAAATCACCAAAGAAAAACTTAGTAATAGTTGAGTCCCCGGCTAAAGCAAAAACAATAGAAAAAATATTAGGGAGCAATTTTAATGTAACAGCTTCCTTCGGGCATATAAGAGATTTACCTAAAAGCACCCTTGGTGTTGATATTGAAAATGGGTTTAAACCAAATTATTCAACAATAAGAGGAAAAGGAGAGATAACAAAAGCTCTTAAAGAACTTGCAAAAAAATCAGATAAAATATATCTTGCTTCCGACCCTGATAGAGAGGGAGAGGCAATAGCATGGCATATAGCTCATACTTTAAAACTTGATGAAAATGAAAATAACAGAATTGAATTTAATGAAATAACTTCATCAGCTATAAGGGAAGCTATAAAGCACCCAAGAAAAATAGATACAGACAAAGTTAATGCACAGCAGGCAAGAAGAATTCTTGACAGACTTGTGGGATATGGAATAAGTCCTCTTTTATGGAAAACAATTTCAGCCAATACAAGTGCAGGAAGAGTTCAGTCAGTGGCACTGAAACTTATCTGTGACCTTGAAGATACAATTAAAAATTTTATTCCTGAAAAATTCTGGGATATAAAAGGAAAATTTAATGATAAACTGGAGCTTGTCCTTTATAAAATTGATGAGCAGAAAATAGATAAGGTAAAAGATGAAGAACTTGTAAAAAGGGTAAAAAATCTTGAAAAAGAAAATTTCTCTGTTGAAAGTGCAAAGATAAACAAAAAAGTAAAAAATCCGCCTCTGCCTTTAAAAACAAGTACATTGCAGCAGCTTGCTTCATCTTATTTAGGATTTAGTGCTTCAAAGACAATGAGGGTTGCACAAGGACTTTATGAGGGGATAAATATAGACGGTACTCATAAAGGGCTTATCACTTACATGAGAACTGACTCTACAAGAATATCTGAAGAGGCAAAAGAATCTGCAAAAGATTATATTCTTAAAAATTTTGGAAAAGAATATTTAGGAAAAGATACTGCTAAAAAATCTGAAAAGAAACAGGAAAATGTTCAAGATGCCCATGAGGGTGTAAGACCTACTGATATAAATTATGAGCCTAAAAATTTATCAAAATATCTTGATAAAGATCAGATGAAACTTTACACTCTTATCTGGGAAAGATTTTTAATTTCTCAGCTTGCACCAATGAAATATGACCAGTTTGAACTTATCTGTGAAAAAGAAAAAGTGCAGTTCAGAGGAGTTTTAAATAAAATAACTTTTGACGGATATTATAAAATATTTAAAGATGAAGATGAAATTCCTTTAGGAGATTTCCCGGATATAAAAACCGGCGACAGTATGAAACTTTCTAAACTTTCAATAAAAGAGGATTATACAAAACCACCTGCAAGGCTTACAGAATCATCTCTTATTAAAAAACTTGAATCTGACGGAATAGGAAGACCTTCAACTTATGCAACAATAATTGATACTCTTAAAAAGAGAGAGTATGTTTCACTTAAAGGAAAAAGTTTTGTTCCAACAGAACTTGGTTATGAAGTTAAGCATGTTTTAAATGAGCATTTCCAAGATATAATGAATGAAAAATTTACTGCTGACCTTGAGAATAAACTTGATGAAATAGCAGAGGGAAAAGAAAATTGGCAGAAAATTCTTGAAAAATTCTATAAAGGACTTTCTAAGAATATAGATAAATATAAGGCAGAAGTAGAAAAAGATGAAAATAAAATAATTGTTTCTGATGTTGAATGTCCTTGCGGAAGCGGAAATATGATTTTAAAAAATGGAAGATTTGGAAGATACCTTGCCTGTCCTGATGAAAACTGCAAAGAGAAATATTCTCTTAAAGGTATAGAAATTCCAATGGAAGATATTCAGGCAGGAAAAATTCATGTTAAAGAAATTCTAAAAGAAAAAATGGAAGCTAAAAGAGGAAAAACAACAGATATAAAAACTGAATCTGGTGCAGTTATGCTTCTTAAATTTGGAAGATTTGGAAGCTATCTTGAAAGTGAAAATTATGCAAATGATAATATAAGAGAGCCTCTTCCATCTGAAATAAGAAAACTTCTTGCTCAAGGAGCTGTAGAGGAAAAAGACGGAGTTGTTCTTTTAAATGAAAAAATAAAAGCAATAAAAGATGAAGAAAAAAGAATTCTTTCAAAGGCTGGGGTATGTGAAAAATGCGGAAAACCATTTAAGGTTGGAAGAGGAAGATGGGGAAAATTCCTTGCATGTACAGGATATCCAGAGTGTAAAAATATTAAAAAAATTGATGCAGAAGGCAATATAGTCGAGCCAAAAACAAAAGAAAAAAAGAAATAAAAAGTTTTTAGTTGGATATATAAAAGATACATTGGTTTAATATAATGTTTACATAAAGGAAAGATAAATAAACTTTCTGAAAAATTACCATATTATCAAAATATTTATGAATGAGATTTTGTTTTTATATCTCTCCCTTACAAGTATAAAAACAAAGTTTATATTCATAAGTACAACCATCAATTAAATGCCTAAACCCAAAATAAAGGAGATGATACCCGTCATCTCCTTTTCCCTATTCAGAAGAATTTAACTTATAAGATTTTATATTATATAAATATTTTCAACAAAAAAATGGACCTCTATTCAAGAAGTCCATTAATTTTTATTTTAAATTTAAAACTATTTTGCTGCTTTTTCTTGTTCTTCAATAAGCATATTGATTTCAGCTATAATTGCATCTGGATTTAATCCATGAGCTGCAAGTCCTTCTCCTAAGCTTTCTCCTGAAGCTACCATACAACCGATACATCCTAATCCATATTTTCTGAATACCATTCCGATTACTGGATATTTTCTTGCTGCTTCTAAAATGTTGCTGTCTTTAGTTACCATCTATAATCACTCCTTAAAATATTAATTTTATATTCTGTACCCTTAGTATATAAAACTTTTTTATGTTTGTCAATTATTTATCTTTTTAATAAGAAATTATCTTCCAACTACATTTAACAGGTCGTGTACTCTTACAATTCCAACAAGCTGTCCATCTCTCATAACAGGAAGAACAGAAATCTGACTTTCTCTGTTTTCCATAGCATCAAGAGCTTCGATTGCCATAATATTTTCTTCAACCTGAGTGAAGTTTCTTGTCATAATATCTTCAGCCTTCATTGTGAAGAATTTTTCTTTGTGTGCTAAAGCTCTTCTTAAGTCTCCCTCAGTTATTATTCCTACCATTTTATCTTCATTCATAACACAGACAGCCCCAAGTCTTTTCTTTGTCATTGTAAGAATAAGTTCATCAACAGTTGAAGTAAATGGTACAAGAGGAAGCTCATCTCCTCCGTGCATAACATCTTTAACTTTCATAAGAAGTCTTCTTCCAAGAGTTCCTCCTGGGTGATATACTGCAAAGTTTTCTGGTTTAAAGTTTCTTTTTCTTATAAGTATTGCAGCTAGGGCATCTCCCATCACAAGAGTTGATGTAGCAGAAGCCATTGGTGCAAGATTAAGAGGACATCCCTCTTTTTCAATACCAATATTTAAAATATATTCTGCCTCTCTTCCAAGAGGAGAATTTTTATTTCCTGTCATTGCAATAAGAGAAGCACCTATTCTTTTTATTGAAGGAAGAAGAGAAAGAACTTCTTCACTGTTTCCGCTGTTTGAAATTGCTATAACAACATCTTCAGAAGAAATCATTCCAAGGTCTCCATGAAGCCCTTCTGCTGAATTCATAAAAATAGCATGTGTTCCTGTTGAAGCTAAAGTTGCTGCTATTTTTTTACCAATAAGACCTGATTTTCCAATTCCTGTTATAACAACTTTTCCTTTAGAATTAAAGATAAGGTCTACAGCTTTTTCCATATTTTCATCAATTTTGTCTCTTACTTTTTCAAGTTCTTTTATTTCAGAATTAAACAAATCTTTTGCCAGTTTTATGCTGTCCATTTTTGCCTCCGAATTTTTTCTTTCCCTTTACTTTATTTTTATCAGAATTTTTGTTTGTAGAAATTTTTGTTTTTGCTTTTACTTCTTTAGATTTTTCTTCAGCTTTTCTTTGTTTTGTTTTTTCTTTCATAACTGAATATCCAAAACTTCCGATAGGATTTTTTGTCATTTCAAAATATTCACCATGACAGTATGTAATAAGATCTGCCCATTCAAAATGAATTTTTCCTTTTTCGTCCATTAGATTTTCATTTACATGGGAAGAAACAACTTCTGCAATGAAAACATCATGTGTCCCTAAAGGAATAATCTGTTTCACTTGACATTCTATACTTACAGGGCAGTCATTAATATATGGAGAAGAAACTTTTTCTCCCTCTCTCATTGTAAATCCCATCTCTTTTATTTTATCAATATTTCTTCCTGAACGTACTCCGCAGAAATCAACTTTTTTTACTAAATCTTGGCTTGGAAGATTAACAGTGAATTCCATTGTTTCTTTTATATATTCATAAGAAAGTCTCTCAGGTCTTATTGATATTGAAAGCATAGGAGGTTTTGTACATACAGTTCCAACCCATGCCACAGTAAAAACATTATCTTTTCCCTCTTTATTTCTGCTTGTGATAAGAACAACAGGAACAGGATTAAGAATAACACTTCCTTTAAAATCAACTTTTTTTATATCTTTCATTATTCTTCGATTCCCATTACTTCTTTTCTATAAACTTTTAAAGCACGTCTTAAAACTATCATAGCATTTTCTATGTCATCAACACTTGTACAGAAAGAAAATCTTATTTCCTGTTCTCCTTTTCCTGGAGTTTGATAGAATCCAGGCCCTGGAGCTATAAGTATAGTCTGATTGTCATATGAATATTCTGTAAGAAGCCATCTTGCGAATTTTTCTGCACTGTCAACAGGAAGTTTTGCAAAAGCATAGAAAGCTCCGGCAGGTTTTGAACAGATAATTTCAGGCATAGTATCTAAATATGCAAAAAGAAGATCTCTTCTGTTTTTATATTTTTCTCTAACATCTTCAACATAACTTTCCATTGTGTTGATAAGATTTGCTGCAGCATGCTGTTCTATTGTAGATACACAAAGTCTTGCCTGACAGAATTTTAAAATCATAGCCATAAGTTCTTTGTTCTTGCTTGCAATAAGCCCTATTCTTGCTCCGCATGCACTGTAGTGTTTTGAAATACTGTCAAGAAGAACAACTCTGTTTTCAAGCTCAGGAATATGAGTGAATGAAGTGTATGGAGTATTATCATAAATAAACTGTTTATAAACTTCATCAGCTAAAATATAAAGATCATGTTTCTTTGCAATTTCTCCAATCATAAGAATTTCATCTCTAGTATAAACTGTTCCTGTCGGATTTGATGGATTTGATAAAAGAATAGCTCTTGTTTTTGGAGTTATTAATTTTTCAATTTCTTCCATTGGTGGAAGATGGAAATTATTTTCAATTTTTGTTTCAATAGGGTTTATTTCAGCTCCGGCAAAGTGGCAGAAGCTGCTGTAGTTTGAGTAAAATGGTTCTGGAACTAAAATATTATCCCCTTCGTTGCAGATAGCCATAAGTGTGAAGAATATAGCTTCACTTCCCCCTTGAGTTATAAGAATATCTTCTTTATTGAAGAATGTATCATTTTTTTTATAGCTTTCAATAAAACTTTCAATAAGTTTTTCAATCCCTCTCGAATCTGAATATTTTACGATTTTTTCACTGTAGTTGTGAAGTCCTGTAAAAAATGTGTCCGGTGTAACAATATTAGGTTGTCCTATATTTAAAGCGTAGACTTTAAGCCCCCTTTTTTTTGCATCATCGGCGAGAGGAATCAATTTCCTGATTGGTGAATAGTTCATTTCTATTGCTCTGTTTGATATGTGCATTATCTTGTTCCTCCTTTGGATTTTTTATTTATAAATTAAAATATTTTTTTAATAATTTTGTATTTTTACCTATTGGATAATTATATCACGAATATATTTATTTAAAAAGAAAATTTTACATCAGTGGTTGATTTAAAAGGAAAGACATAAGTAAATAATATAAATTTTTTTAAATATCTTAAAATGGATTGAAAAAATATGAAGAAATTGAAAAATGAACAAAAATTGATTGATGAAGGTAAAATACTTGGAATTGTTGACTTTTATATTTATTATGTTATAATTAAATCCGTGATAAAAATTAGAAATTAATTAGTTATTATATAAAAAATTTGACATATAAAAGGAGAAATGTTTTATGAACAAAATAGCAATAGTTATTGGAATTTTTGTACTTGCATTTAGTTTACAGGGAAAAAATAAAGCAGAAATAGTAAAAATCGAAAACTTTGGATTAAATATCAGTGGATATTCAAAAGAAGTAGAAGTAAAATCTGCTGAAAAAAATATTGCAGTAATGGAGAGAGTACGTTTTTCTCCAACAGCTGAATTAAAAATCGGGCAAAGATAGTAGAAAAAATAATAAAAAATTACCTAGGAGAAGAGGAATTGTTCAAGCAATTCCTCTTTTTTTTATGCTTTTTTGAAAAAACAGATACTCTACCGAACAAATTAAAAAAATGAAAACTATTGAAAAATAAAGAAAAATTTAAGTTTTATTAGTGAAATTAGGAACAAAAGATTGTTTTTATTGTTATCTACAAAACCAAGAAGATAAATGTTATCATTAATTCATACAAAATAAAGTTCATCACAAGGGGTGGTAGATATGATAAATCTTAAAATAAAAAAAATAGGAATCTTATTATTGGGAGCTTTAATGCTTACAGGCTGTGGAGGAGCTAAAGAAGAAAAAATAGATATAGGAATTACACAGATAATAGAACATGCTGCACTTGATGCAACAGTTGAAGGATTTAAAGAAGCACTTAAAGATAAAGGATATGGAGAAGATAAAGTTAATATAGAATATCAAAATGCACAGGGAGATTTTGGAACAGCACAGACAATAGCAACATCTTATGCTCAAGGAGGAAAAGATTTAGTTCTTGCAGTTTCAACACCATCTGCTCAGGCAATGTATAATGCTTCAAAAGATATTCCGATAGTGATAACAGCTGTAACAGATCCTGTTTCAGTGGGACTTGCAGGAGAAAATATAACAGGAACAAGTGATATGGCTCCTGTTGATAAACAGGTAGATTTAATAAACTTACTTCTTCCAGAAACAAAAACAATAGGAGTTGTTTATAACACAAGTGAAGAAAATTCTCTTATTCTTGTTGAAAAATTAAAATTAGAAAGTGAAAGATATGGTTATAAAGTAATTGAAAAAGGAATTACAAATATAAATGAAGTTGGACAGGCTTTAGATGTAATTTTAAAAGAAATTGATGTTCTTTACACTCCAACAGATAACTTAATAGTTGCATCAACACCGATTGTTTTAGAAAAAGCAAATGAAGAGAATGTTCCTGTAATAGGCTGCATTGATGATCAGGTAAAACAAGGAGCAGTTGCAACAGAAACACTTGATTACAAACAACTAGGTTATCAGACAGGTGAAATTGCAGTTAGAATTTTAAATGGAGAAGAACCAAAAGATATTCCAGTTCAGACATTAAAAAATACAAAACTTATAATAAATAAAGCTGCGGCTGAAAGATTAAATATAGAAATAACTGAAGATTTAAAAACCAGAGCTGAAATAATATAGGATTTAAGAAGAGGGTGATTTACAAATGCTACTAGGGACAATAGAACAGAGCCTTATATTTGCCATAATGGTTATGGGGGTGTACATTTCATTTAGAATACTTGATTTTCCAGATATGACAGTTGATGGAAGTTTCCCTATGGGAGCAGCAATAGTTGCAAGCTGTCTTGTTAAAGGAATTAATCCTGTACTTGCTCTTATAATAGCTTTTTTAGGAGGAGCTCTTGCAGGATTTATAACAGGATTTATCCATGTAAAATTTAAAATTGCAAATATTCTTGCAGGGATAATAGTTATGACAGGACTTTACAGTGTAAATATAAAAATAATGGGAAGATCAAATATATCTTTATTCAAGGTTGAACATCTTTTCAGCCAAGGAATAAAACCTATAATCATAATAGGGATTGCTGTAATAATTTGTAAAATTGCCCTTGATTTCTTATTAAAAACAAAATTTGGATTTGTATTAAAAGCCCTTGGAGACAACGAAACTCTTGTTGTCTCTTTAGGAGTAAATAAAGACAGACTTAAAATATATGGTCTTATGATATCAAATGCAATAGTTACTTTAGCAGGAGGACTTTATGCACAGTATCAAGGATTTGCTGATGTTGGAATGGGAACAGGAATAATTGTTACAGGTCTTGCTTCAATAATAATAGGTGAATCAATAATAAGAAATAAAAGAATGTTTGCTATGACAACAACAGTAATAATTGGTACAATTTTATACAGAGCAATTATTACAGCAGCACTTAAAATAGGATTTAATGCAGGTGACTTAAAACTTATAACATCAATAATCGTTGTGGGAATTTTAGCTGTAAAAAACAGCAACTTTACAAAATTAAGAAAAGGAGTGAAAAAAAATGCTTAGTTTAAACAGTATAGGAAAAACTTTTTTATCAGAATTAGGGAGTAAAAAAGAAGTTTTTAAAAATCTTAATTTACAAGTGAATAAAGGAGAATTCGTTACTGTTATAGGAAGCAACGGAGCAGGAAAATCTACTCTTCTTAATCTTGTAATGGGAAGCATTGAGCCTGACTGCGGAACAATTTCTCTTGATGATAAAGATATAACAAATATAGAACTTTATAAAAAAAATAGTTTCATATCAAAAGTTTATCAAAATCCATCTCTTGGAACAGCTCCATCAATGACTGTTTTTGAAAACCTTTCAATGGCAGATAATAAAGGAAAAAGTTTTAATTTTACAATGGGGCTTAATAAAAAAAGAAGAGAGTATTACAGAACTCTTTTAAAAGAGCTTGGACTTGGAATTGAAGAACAAATGGATACAGAAGTAGGGCTTTTATCAGGAGGGCAGAGACAATGTCTTGCTCTTCTTATGGTAACTTTAAATAAGCCGAAACTTCTTCTTCTTGATGAACATACAGCAGCTCTTGATCCGAAAACTTCAAAAATAATAATGGATAAGACAGATGAAATAGTTAGAAAAAATGAGATTACAACTCTTATGATAACTCATAATCTTCAAGATGCAATTACCTATGGAGACAGAATTATAATGCTTCACAATGGAAGTATAGTTTTAAATGTTTCTGGTGAAGAAAAGAAAAATCTTACTCCTGAAAAACTTTTAGAAAAGTTCCAGACAGTAAAAGGAAATATAAACGATAAAGATTTATTTAATGCATAAATTATGATATAATGACCGAAAGACTTTTGGGAGGAAAGAAGTGAAGAAGATAAGAGTAACAGTTCCCGAAGACATTTGGCGTATGATGAAAAATGATATTGAAGAGTTTGGGATAAATAATAATAAATTATGTAATTATATATTAGAAAAATTAAAATACAGAAAAGAAATAGATACAGAAAAAGAATTGGAAACTCAAGGGAGACCCCTTAAGAAGATAATTCAGTTTGACCTTAATGTTTCTAACAAAGAGATATATTATGATGTGCTTCGTGATAATGGTGTTGATGTTGAAGCTGAATTTTTCAGAGAGCTTTTTGAAAAATACTGCTCAAAATTTAAATATATCAGAGAACTTTTTGTATTTCAGGATACAGTAAAACAGATTTTAGAAGCAATAAGAGAAAAGAAAAAATTAAAACTGAAATATGGAACGAAACTTACAACTGTTGAGCCTTATTTTATAAAAAGAGATGAGCAGGGAGATGAAAACTTTCTTTTCTGCTATTGTGAGACAGAAAAAAAATATCATAATTATAAGCTGAAAGATCTAGAAGTAGTTTCTATCCTTGATGAAAAAATAAAAGGTAAGGATAAAAAATATATTGAGAATGTGAGAAAAAATTTTGATCCTTTTTTAGGAAATGGAAACTTTATAAAAGTGAGACTTACAGAAGAGGGAATGAAAATGTTTAAAGGTCTTACAAACTATCGTCCGAAACTTATTGAAAAAAATGATGATATTTATATCTTTGAGGCTTCAAATGAAAATGCCAAACTTTATTTCAGGCAGTTTTCAAAAGAAGCAGTTATATTAGAGCCGAAAGAACTTCGTGAAGAGATGAAAAAAGATTTTCTTGAAGCCCTTGCAAATTATTAAAATAATAAAAAGTTGTGTATTTTGAATAAATCATTTTACACAACTTTTCTTTTTTAAATATTAACTTTATAAATATCTTTTATCTCTGTTCCAAGAAATTTTTCAGCTTTTTCTTTAAAATTTTCTTTATCTTCTGTAACATAGAATTCTATTTTTCCTTTATTTTTTTCTGTTGTAAGAATATCTTCTTTTTTAAGAACTCTGTAAAGTTCTCTTGCACATTCTTCACTTGGATCAATTACAGTGCCGTCAAATCTTTTTTGTATATCATTTAATATAAAAGGATAGTGAGTGCATGCAAGAAGAAGAGCTTCAGAAGTTTTTGGTATATGCGACATATATTCTCCTAAAACTTCATATCTGTTTTCAAAATTCTCCCATCCGTTTTCTATCATAGGGCATAATTCTTCACAAGGAACAGCATTTATTTTCATTTTTTTATTTTTCTTTTTTATTTTTTTTAAGTGTTCTCCGCTTTCAATGGTAAAAGGAGTTCCTAAAACAGCTATTTCCTCATATCCATTTGATGAAACAGATTCAACACCAGCATCAATTATTCCTACAATAGGGATATTGCATTGTGTTTTAAGAACATCAAGTGTTGCAATAGTTGCAGTATTGCAGGCAATAACAATAGCTTTGCAGTTATTTAAAATTAAAAATTCTACGATTCTTCTGGATAATTTTTGAATTTCTTCTTTTGTTTTTCCACCATAAGGAACATTTTTAGTATCTCCGAAATACATTATATTTTCATTTGGCATAAGTTTTATTATTTTTTTAAGAACACTGACTCCACCGACACCAGAATCAAATATACCTATATCACATTTTTTATCCATTTTATATCACCATCATTTTTTATTTTATTTTCAATACCTCTATAAAAAATGTAATTATAGGTGCATTGACAAAGTCTATAAACATAGCTCCAACAATAGGAACAACGAAAAATGCTTTTGGAGAATATCCATTAGCTTTTGTAAAAGTTTCCATATTTGCTATGGCATTTGGGCTTGCTCCCATTCCAAATCCACAATGTCCTGTTGCAATAACAGCTGCATCATAATCTTTTCCCATAATTCTGAATGTGACAAAATAAGTATATAATGCCATTATAACTGTTTGTACAAGAAGAATTGAGATTAAAGGTACAGCAAGGTTTGCAAGCTCCCAAAGCTGCATTGTCATAAGAGCTATTCCAAGGAAAAGCTGTAAAGAGATTGACCCTATTATATTTATACAATGCAGAGGAAGTGATTTTCCTTTTTTATCCATAAAGTTTCTTATAATAGAAGCAACTATCATAGGGCCAAGATATGCAGGAAAAACCATTCCAAGTTTTTTAAATCCAAGAATAATGAAACTTCCGATTCCCATACTGATTATTATATACATTAATGCATTAAATAACAAGTTTTCATCAATATTTTTTTCATCTTTTGTAAGTTTACCTTCAAGAATTTCTGTGTTTTCTCCTTCAGAAGTAGATTTTAAATTATGTTTATGCATAAGTCTTTTAGCAATAGGTCCTCCAATCATACATCCTGCCACAAGACCAAATGTTGCTGCTGCCACTGAAACAGAAACTCCTGCTTCTGCTCCTGCTTTTACAAGTTCAGGACCAAAAGCTGCTGCAGTTCCATGTCCTCCTGTAAGAGCGATTGAACCTGCTGCAAGACCAAGAAGTTTATTTATTCCTAATACTCCGCAAAGAGTAACTCCAACTACATTTTGAATAATTATAAGAATTATTGATACAACAAGAAATATCATTACAGAGAGTCCGCCTTTTAAAAGCATTTTTATACTGGCAGCAAATCCTATTGTAGTAAAGAAAGCAAGCATTAAAAGGCTTTTAAGCTGGCTGTCGAAAGAAAATTGGAAAAGGTTATATTCATGTCCGATTAAAGTTATAATTGAAAAAATAAGACCTCCAACAACAGGTGCAGGAATAAAGAATCTTTTTAAAACTGTTACCTTTTCTTTTATCCATCTTCCAAGAAGTAAAAGAGCCACAGCTATTGCCAGTGTTTCAGGCATTCCAAAAGTGTATTTAAAGATTTCAGTGTTCATAATGAGTATCTCCTTTGTAAAATATTTTAGTAAAATTTATATAAAAACTTTTTACTTATAATTTATTAATTATATATTATTTTAGAAAAATATAAATATTTTTAATTACTTTGCTATTATATAATATAGAAAAAAAAAGTTCAACCACTTTTTTTTATGATTAAACTTTTTTTTATATATTTAATATATTATTCAGCTGAATTATTTATTCGCTGGCTTTTTTATGCCCACAATGGCATTGTCCGCCGTTTTTTCCAGAGCAGCCAGCACAGCAGTCGTCTTCACCTTTAAAATGTTTTACAATGCTTCTTAAAGAATAGAAGACAATAACAGCTAGAACAGCAACAATAATTATTGTTTTCATAAAATTTCACCTCTTTCAATGAAATTGATAATCTTTACACTACACTAAAAGAATAAACGTCCAACTTGGAATATGATTGTTGAAGCAATATATGGAACAGCAAGCATAATTCCTATAAGTTTAAACAGATATTCTTTTCCAAATTCCTGCTTGATAGCTCCAAGAGTTACAGCACAAGGAACAACAAGAAGAATAAATACCATAAATGAGTAAGCTCTTAAAGGTGCAAGAGGGTCTCCCTTCCATAGACTTGCAGTGGCTTCAACCACTCCTCTTCCTTCTTCTTCGATTTCTTCTGCATCAGGTGCTGCAAACAGAGAATTTACATCAAAGCTTACAATTCCTGCTGCTGAATCTTTAATTGCACTTCCAAGTCCTGAAATTTGTTCTTTAAAATCTTCTGCAAAAGTTGTTTCTTCTTCAGCTTCTTCATCTTCAGGAAGTTCAAGAACCTGAGCCATAAATCCTACTACAACTTCTTTTGCGGCAATACTAGGAACTATTGCTGCAACTGTTTCCCATCTGTCAGCAAATCCAGTAGGTTTTAATACAGGAGCTATTACTCTTCCTATACCAGCCATATAAGATTTTTCTGCATCTCCATTATTTGGGAAGTAAGTAAGTCCCCAAAGAAGGATTAAAATTCCAAGAATAATACTTGTAGCTTTCTTTAAATATCCCCCTGTTCTTGTAAGAGTTGATTTCATGATAACTTTAAAACTAGGAATTCTATATGGTGGAAGCTCAATAAGAAGAGCTTTATTATCAACTTTAAAGTATTCAAATCTTTTTAAAACTACTCCTAAAATAATAGCAGTAACTATTCCAAAAAGATAAAGGGACATTACAACAAGACCAGCTTTTGCTCCGAAAAAGGCAGCAGTGAAAAGACCATATACAGGAAGTCTGGCACCACAAGACATAAATGGAGCAAGGGCAGCAGTAAGTTTTCTTGATTTTTCATCTTCAAGAGTTCTTGTTGCATAAATTGCAGGTACTGTACAACCAAATCCAAGAACCATAGGAACAAATGCTTTACCATTAAGACCAAGTTTTCTCATAATTTTATCCATAAGGAAAGCAACTCTTGTCATATATCCGCTTTCTTCTAAAATAGAAAGGAAGAAATATAAGAAGAACATAAGAGGAACGAAAGTCATAACTCCTCCAACTCCTCCGATTATTCCGTCAACAACAAGTGAATTTAACCAGTCAGGAGTTCCTTCCATTAGAATACCAGCATATTTTCCAATAAATCCTCCAACAAATCCATCTATCCAGTTAATGAAAGGAGCACTTCCATTAAATACTATTGTCATAAGACCAGCTATTATCATTAGGAAAATAGGAAGCCCTAATATTCTGTTAAGCAATATTTTATCAACTTTTTCAGTAAAATCAAGTCTTGATTTAAGAGAGGTTTTTAAAGTTTCTGCAATTATTCCTTTAATTTTTCCATATCTCTTTTCAGCTAAGATTGTATCAATATCTTCATCATATCTTTCTTCAAGATTCTTTATATATAAGTCAAAATAATTTTCACAGTTTAAATTGTAATCTTTCTGCATTTTTTCTAAGAAATCGCTGTCTTTTTCTAAAAGTTTTACAGTTACAAAATCTAAGCTGTATTTATTTAATATTTCGTTAAAAGTTTTATCTTCTTGAAGTTCTTTTTTCATTTCCTCATACTGTTTGTCAATAAAAGAATCAAAAGATATTTTATACTGCTTTCTGTTTTCTTTTTTCTCTGCAATAGAAACGGCTTTATCAAGAAGTTCAGCAAGTCCTGTTTTCTTTATGGCAGAAGTTTTTATTACGTCCATTTCCATAAGAGAAGAAAGTCTTTTTAAATCAAGAGTATAATTTAATTTTTCAAACTCATCATAAAAGTTAAGAGCCATTACCATAGGTTTTCCTAATTCTTGAAGAAGAAGTGTAAGGTAAAGGTTTCTTTCAATATTTGTAGACTCAATTACATTTATAACAACATCAGGATTTTCATTGATTATGAAATCTCTTGTAATTTTTTCTTCTAAAGAGAAAGGGCTAAGACTGTATACTCCAGGCAGGTCAACCATTGTTATTTCTTGTCCTTTATATGTGAAGTATGCTTCCTTTTTTTCAACTGTAACCCCCGGCCAGTTTCCAACTTTTAATTTTGAACCGGCAAGTGCATTAATAAGAGCAGATTTTCCAACATTTGGATTTCCTGCAAAAGCTATTTTAATCATAAATCATATCCCCCTGTAATTATCTTTCAATAAGTTCTATTTCAATATTTGCTGAATCTTCTTTTCTGATTGCAATTCCGTTTTCTTTTACACGAAATTCCTGCGGGTCTCCAAGAGGTGCATCTCTTTCTAAAAGTATAATTTCTCCAGCAGTAACTCCCATATCAACAAGCCTTTTCTTAAGCTCGCCGATTTTTCCGATTTTAATAATTCTGGCTTTTTCTCCTCTTTTCAATTCATTAAGTTTCATATAATCCTCCCAAAATTTGTATATTTAAATTTAAAATATTTTGTTTTTCAAAATAAATAGAGAAAATTTTTACAGCCCGAAGGCTGTATAAGTTTATGTGTTATATTATATTTTTATGCTTCAACCATAATATCTTTAGCAAAACCAAAACCGATTACATATTGACAGCAGCCCATTTTAACAACAAAATTGTTATCAAGATTTTTTAAAAGACAGACTTCACTGCCACAGCAAAATCCTTTTTCTGCTAAGATATTTTTATTTTTTCCGTTAATATTTTTTATTCTATGATATTTGTTACATTCTGCAAAAGCTAATGGAATGATCATATAAGCCCTCCTTAACCTCATTTTCTAAAATATTGTACATCATTCCATACTAATAGTCAAGCAAAAACTTTGATTGTTAAAATATTTTTTAAAATAAATCTTTTATACTATTCAAAATAACACTTCTAATATCTTCATTTTCTTTAGAAAGTTCTTTTATCATATTTTTAACTCTCAATCTTTTTGAGTTTTCACTTGTTTCATAAGGGCATTTTGATTTCATAATAGGAAGAGATATTTTTTTAGCATAGCTTATGATATTTTTTTCTTCTACAAAAGCAAGAGGTCTTATAATTTTTACTCCATATTCTTCAGAAATATAAGCAGGTCTCATAATATTTCTGTTTCCTTGATATAAGATATTCATAAGAAAAGTTTCTATTATATCGTCTTTATGATGTCCAAGAGCAAGTTTGTTTATTCCCTCTTCTTTCATAACTCTGTATAAAATTCCACGTCTTATTCTCCCGCATAGGAAACAAGGATTTTTCTCTTTTTCTTTTCCAAAAAGCATATCGTCTAGGTTTGTTTCTATTATTTTTAACTGAAGTCCTAGTTTTTTGCAGTATTCTTCAATCTCAGAACAATCTGCCAAATCTTGTTTTGGGTGAATATGTATCGGTATTATTTCAAAATTAATCTGTGTGATTTTTTTTACTCTTACAAAAGCATTAAGGGTTACAAGGCTGTCTTTTCCCCCTGAAATTCCCACAGCAATTTTATCTCCCTCTTCAATCATATTAAATTTGTGCATTGCTTTTCCAATTAAATTCCAAAGAACTTTATCATATCCTTTTGACTGAATGTATGAAAGAATTTCCCTGTCATTCATGTTATTAAGAATAATTTTTGTATCAGTAAGTTTTTTTATTTTTTCAAGAATACTTATAACATTGTCAGGGTTATATATAAGTTCTGTTTTCATTTTATCTTTTTTATTTTCAATGATAATTTTATTTTCATTATTTAGTACAGAAAAAGTGTTATTGTTTTCTGTCAAACCATGAAGATTTTTAATATTTTCTATTTTTATCATAAAGCTCCCTGCCTTGTTTATTTTTCTTTGTTTCCTCTTGTGTATCCCATAACATATTCAATATTAATATTTTTTAAAGAATTAAAAATGCTCTGTTTTACATTTGGATTTTTTTCTTCTAAATCTTTTAAAAGAAGTTTTATCTCTTTTCTTTTAGAATCTACTTTTCCAGATTCCACAGGACAGCCGCACCCCATAGCTTTTATTTCATTTCTTTTTACAAATGAGATTATGTCGCTTTCTTTAACATAAGCCATAGGTCTTATAACTGCAAGTTTTCCGCTTGTTGATGAAACTTTTGGAATCATTGTTTTTATTGTTCCTGCATAAAACATATTTATAAGAGCAGTCTCTACAATATCATCAAAATGGTGTCCAAGAGCAAGCTTATTAAAACCAAGCTCTTCAACTTTTTTGTAAAGAACTCCTCTTCTCATTTTTGCACATAAGAAACAAGGATTTTCTGGATCTTCATGGAAAGCTATCTTCCATACATCAGAATTAAAAATTTCACATGGAATATTTAAAATTTTAAGATTTTTTTCAAACTGTTCCATATCCATAGCTTCAAAACCTGGGTTCATTGAGATGAAAGCCACTTCAAAATTTTTGCTTTTATCTCTTTTTAATTCTTGGAAAAGTTTGCAAAGTAAAAGGCTGTCTTTTCCTCCAGAAACTCCGACAGCTATTTTGTCTCCATCTTCTATAAGATTAAAATCATTTATAGCTTTTACAAATTTTCTCCATATTTTTTTTCTGTAAGAAGTTCTCAGACTTTCAAGAACAGTGTCGTCTTTTAAGTTTTTAGTTTCTTCTATATGTATATAATTTTCGTTCATTTTTTAATCCTCCGTAAAAATCTTTAGGTTTTATTATACCATAAAAAAATATATTTATGGTATAATATCTTGACAATAAACTGTTATTTTTAAGAAAGGATATAAAAAATGAGAGATATAGACATTAAAGTTATAAAATTTTTGGTGAGCGGAAAAGCATACAGTGACACTGCAATTATGAAAAATTTAGGGATTGATTATGAAGAGTTAAAAAAATCTTATGAAATTTTAACTGAAGAGGGATATCTTGAAAGTTATGAGAATTATCTTGCAAGAACACAAAACAGTTTTAAGGAAAAAGAAAGCGGATACAGTTCTTCATGTGGAAAAAATTGCTGCGGTGGAGAGGAACATTCATGCTCTTCATGTTCAAACAGTATTCCGGAAGAAGATTATAAAAATATAAAAGTGGTTACAGAAAAAGCAGTAATGGAATTTGAATAAATTTTCCCTTGCATTTTACTGATATTAGACTATAATGATAATAAGTTTTAAAAACATTAACAGGGGAGGTAACTTATGAATTTAAAATTATTAGCAGCAGGAGCAGTTCTTGCTTCAACAGTTTCTTTTGGAGCAGTGAAACCAGCACAATTTTCAGTTCTTCCAGGTGTACAATTTGGAGCAACAAAATATGATTCTGTAGCAAATTTCAGTTTTAATTTATTAGGAGCAGAAAACCAAAACGTTTCAGGTCTTGATGTTTCTTTAGTGGGATACAGACAAGTAAACGGAAATTTCAATGGTTTCCATGTAGCTTTATTCGGGCTTGAAGCTTTTAGAGTAAATGGAAATATGAACGGTGTTTCTCTTGCTTTATGGAATGATGTTCACGGAAATCTTAATGGCGGAACAATAGGTGTTGTAAATACAACTGACGGAAATTCTGTATTTAATCTTGGAGGAGTGAACATAACAAAAGGAGAAGCTACTGTTCAGCTTGGATTTGTAAACTATGCTGAAACAACAAAAGGACTTCAATTTGGTTTTGTAAATGCTACAAGAGATCTTGAAGGGGTACAGGTTGGTCTTGTAAACTATGCAGCTAACGGAGTTCTTCCAGTTCTTCCAATAGTAAACTTTAGAAAATCATTCTAATATTAAGATAAAACTGCTGCATTTTATAAATTTGCAGCAGTTTTATTTTTTTGTATCATTTTTTTAAATTTTTTTCTATATTTATAAGTAAGAATACCTGATTCTATAAACCATTGAATAACTGTAATAATCCAGAAATATGTAATAGACATTTTTTTTATATAAATGAAGTAAAACATAAGAGGAAGTCTTATTCCCCAGTTACAAATGAAAGTTATATTAAAAGGTGTTTTTGTATCTCCGCTTCCTTTTAAAGCTCCGGCAAGAACCATATCTACTGCCATTGGAATCTGCTGTGCCGCTCCAATCATAAGACACATGCTTCCAAGTTTAATAACTTCAATTTCATCTTTTTTAATAAACATTGAAATAAGTTCCTCTGAAAATAAAAAGAAAATCAGACTGAAAAATCCCATTACAACAGCAGATATAAAGGCAGAAGCATTGGCATAATTTTTTGCCTGTCTGAAATTTCTTTCACCTATGCTGTGTCCGACAAGGGCTGTGCAGGCTATGGCAAATCCCCAGCCTGGCATGAAAGAAATGCTTTCTATAGTAACAGCTATCTGGTTTGCAGAAAAAGAAAGGCTCCCCAGCCTCATAACCATCAAAACTCCCAAAAGTCTTGAAATGCTGTAAGCTCCTTCCTGCATTGCAGAGGGAACAGCGAGTTTTGTAAGCTCTTTCATTTCTCTTAAATTTATTTTTTCAGAAAGAGATATTTTAAAAGGAAGTTTTTTTCTCTGGCTGAAAATAAAAAGGAAATATAAAATCTGAGCTCCTGCAGTAGCAGATGCAGCTCCTCTTATACCAAGTTCGGGAAAACCAAATTTTCCAAAAATTAAAAGGTAATCAAAGCTTAAATTAACAATATTCATTATGACAGCTCCATAAAGAGGAGTTTTGGTATCTTTACACCCTCTGAATATTCCATTCAACATATTTGCACACATATAGAAAAACATTCCGCTGCAGCATATTCTCATATAAGCAGTAGAAGTTGTAAGAATTTCTTTTTCAGCATTTGCAGCACTTAAAATATTTTCTGCAAAAATAAAAAATGTAGAAGTAACAATAAAAGAAATAAGAATTCCTATTTTTATTCCTTGATTTGCATAATTTTGTGCAAGAGATATATTTTTGTTTCCCATGGCTCTGGCAATAATTGAAGTAAGTGCTATGGAAAGTCCCATTCCCATTAAAATATTTATAAATGTATACAGAAGTTCTGAGCTTAATGCCACAGCAGAAACTCCAAGCTGTCCTCCGTAATTTCCAACCATCATTGTGTCAAAAACCCAGATTAACATATAAAGCACCATTTCTCCAACAGCAGGCAGTGCAACTTTTAAAATCTCTTTTATATACTTTAACATCTTTTGCTCCTTACACTTAATTTGTAAAAAAATTTTATCACGTTTTAAAAAATCAGTCCATTATTTTACATAATATTTGTTGACAGCTAAATTTATTTGTGCTAAAATTCCTACAATAAAAAATTTATCCATGTAGAGAGGTGTAGGGACAGGCCCTTTGATACCTCAGCAACCTGCTTTTAAAAAAGTGTGGTGCTAATTCCTGATAGATGGTAATATCTCTAAAAACATTAGACTTCTTTTCATCTATCTTGGAATAGATAAAAAGAAGTTTTTTTATTTAAATTTTTAAATATATACAAATGTTTTTATGGGGGGAGATTTATGAAAATTGCTAATCTGTTTACAAAGAAAAAACCAACAATTTCTTTTGAGGTATTTCCGCCAAATGAAATTTATTCTCTTGACGAGGTGTACAAAGTTATTGATGAACTTACAGAACTTAAGCCAGATTTTATAAGTGTAACTTACGGGGCTGGAGGAGCTTCAAGGGGAAGAACAGTCGAGATAGCTTCAAAAATAAAAAATGAAAACCATATAGAAGCCCTTGCACATCTTACATGCATAGGAGCTGAAAAATTTGAAATAGATAATATTCTTTCAGAACTTGAAAAAAATAATATAGAAAATATTTTAGCTTTAAGGGGAGATTTTCCAAAAGATAAAACAGATATGAAAACAGGAGATTTTTCTCATGCCTGTGACCTTGTAAAATATCTTAAAGGGAAAAAATCTTTTTCTGTGGGAGGGGCTTACTATCCTGAAGGACATCAAGATACAAATGATTTATTAGATCTTTTTAATTTAAAAATAAAAGTTGATTCAGGGACAGATTTTTTAATTTCACAGATTTTCTTTGACAATGAGCAGTTTTATCAATTTAGAGATAAATTAAAAAAATTAAATATAAATATACCTCTTGTGGCAGGAATTATGCCTGTTACCAATGCAAAGCAGATAAGAAAAATAACTTCTTTGTGTGGATGTACAATTCCTGAGAAATTAAAAAAGATTTTAGACAGATATGAAAATAATCCAAAAGCACTTAAAGAAGCAGGAATTGCTTATGCAACAGAGCAGATAATTGATTTAATAACTTCTGATATTGATGGAATTCATATTTATACAATGAATAAAGTTGAAACAGCTAAAAAGATAATGGAGAGCATACAAAATATTAGAAAAGAATTTGAGGAGGCTGTGTAGTATGGGTTTTACGGATTTTACAGAGGAACTTCAAAAAAGAATTTTAGTTCTTGACGGTGCTACAGGAACAGCCATACAAAAATATGATTTAACTGATGAAGATTTTTTAGGTAAAAAAGGCTGTAATGAAATTTTAAATATTACAAGACCGGATATTATAAAAGAAATTCATTTAAAATATATGAAAGCCGGAGCAGATATTGTTGAAACAAACTCTTTTAACTGTAATAAAATTTCTATGGGAGATTATGATTTAACAGATAAGGTTTATGAGCTTTCAAAAATTTCATCAGAAATCGCAAGAGAAGCAGCAGAGGAGTTTAGAAAAATTTCCGGGAAAAAAATCTGGGTTGCAGGTTCTGTAGGACCTACAAGTAAAAGTGCTTCTATTCCCACAGGGGATATTCCTTATGAAAGAGGAGTTTCTTTTGATGAACTTAAAGAGGCTTATAAGGAACAGATAAAAGGTTTGATTGACGGAGGAGCAGAAATTATTCTTATTGAAACAATTTTTGATGGGATAAATGCAAAGGCGGCTCTTATTGGTGCAGAAGAAATTTTTGAGGAAACAGGAAAGATATTTCCTGTTATGATTTCAGCAACTGTAAATAAACAGGGAAAACTTCTTTCAGGGCAGAGTGTAGAATCACTTATAACTGCCCTTGACAGAGATTATATTATTTCTTTCGGACTTAACTGTTCTTTTGGTGCAGAAGATTTAATTCCTATTGTAGAAAAAATAAGCAGATTCACAAATAAATATATATCACTTTACCCGAATGCAGGGCTTCCAGATGAAAATGGAGAGTATAAAGAGACACCTGAAATTACAGCAGGATTTTTAAAAAGACTTGTAGATGGAAAAAATGTAAATATTTTAGGAGGGTGCTGCGGAACTCATTTTGGGCATATAGAAGAAATTTCAAAACTTGTTAAAGGAAAAGAGCCTAGAAAACCAAACAAAAATTTAAAAAGAACTCACCTTCTTTCAGGAAATGAAATCTATGATTTTAAAGACAGATTTACTGTTGTAGGAGAAAGAAATAATGTTGCAGGTTCAAAAATATTTAAAGAACTTATAGAAAAGAAAAATTATACCAAGGCTTTAGAAATTTCCCGTACACAGATTGAAAAAGGTGCTTCTGTAATTGATATAAATATGGACGACGGACTTCTTGTTTCAAGTGAAGAAATGGAAAAATATTTAAGAGTTGTCCAGAATGACCCTGTTGTTTCAAAAGTTCCGGTGATGATTGACTCATCAGATTTTAAAACTATTGAAACAGCACTTAAAAATATTGCAGGTAAATCAATAGTAAATTCCATAAGTCTGAAAGAGGGAGAGGAAAAGTTTACTGCAAAAGCCAAAATTATAAAAAAATATGGGGCAGCTGTTGTTGTAATGGCTTTTGATGAAAAAGGACAGGGAGTTTCATTTGAAAGAAAAATTGAAATATGCAGCCGTTCATATAAAATTTTAAAAGATTTAGGTTTTAATGCATGGGATATTGTTTTTGATCCTAATATTCTTACAATAGGAACAGGAAGCGAAGATGACAGATTAAACGGAATAAATTATATCCGTGCCTGTGAATGGATAAAAAATAATTTAAAATGCGGAGGAGTTGTAGGGGGGCTTTCCAATCTTTCTTTTGCATTCAGGGGGAATAACCCTCTTCGTGCTTCAATACATTCTGTATTTTTAAATGAAGCAGAAGTAAAAGGAATGAATTTTGCAATAATGAATCCAGGAGAAAAATCTCCGGAACTTTCTGAAAAAGAAGTTTCTGTTATAGAAAATTTAATAAATGGAGAGGAAAACAGCTTAGATGATATTCTTTCACTATCAATAAAAAAATCAGAAACTTCTAAAAAAATTTTAAAAGAAGATACAATGGAAGAGAGAATACAAAATGCCCTTTTATATGGAGGAAGCACAACTTTTGAAGATGATATTTCAGAAGCTCTAAAAAATTATTCTCCACTTGAAATCATTCAGGAAATTCTTATGAAAGGAATGGACAGAGTCGGAGAGATGTTTGAAAAAGGAGAACTTTATCTTCCACAGCTTATCCGTTCAGCAAGTGTTATGAATAAAGCTATTGATATTTTAACTCCTTTTTTAGAAAAAAATGATAAAGTTCAGACTAAGGGAAAAATTGTTATGGCAACTGTTGAGGGAGATGTCCATGACATAGGAAAAAATATTGTAGGAACAGTTTTAAAATGCAACGGCTATGAAATAATTGATTTAGGTGTTATGGTTTCAAAAGAAAAAATTTATGAAACAGCTGTAAAAGAAAAGGCTGATGTTGTGACTTTGAGCGGGCTTATAAGTCCATCGCTTAAAGAGATGGAAAAAGTTTTAAAAATCTTTGAAGAAGATAATCTAAATATTCCTGTTCTTATTGCAGGAGCAGCAGCTTCAAAACTTCATACAGCAATAAAATTAGAACCTCTTTATAAAGATAAAACTCTTTATGTAACAGATGCTCTTGATACTCTTTCAGCTGTAAATAAAATATGTTCAGATAAAAAAGAATATTTTTTAAAAGAAAAATCAGAAGAGCTTCATTCTTTATCTGAAATTTATTATAATAATAAAAATATTGAAAAAAATATTTCAAAAAGCAATAAAAATACAAAATTTTTATCACCTGCAGTTGTTCCAAAAGAAATAGGAAAATATTATGCAGAATTTTTATTAAAAGATGTTGAACCATTTATAAAATATGGACTTATTTTTCATAATTTAGGTGTAAAAAATACATCAGAAGAAGAGAGAGTTGAAAAAGATATTAAGATTATTTTGAATAAAATGAAATCAGAAAATCTTAAAATAAAATGTTCTTTTGGTGTTTTCTCTTGTGAAAAAGAAGATGACAGCATAAAAATTTATGAAAATAAAAAAGAGTATATAATTCCTCTTACAAGAGGTTTTTATAAACCTGAAAAGATTCAGCTTTCATTGAGTGATTTTTTAAACGAAAAAGATTATGCAGGAATGTTTGTTGTTTCTGTGCAGAGTTCTTATTTTAAAGATGATGATTATATGAAACTTCTTGAGACTTTAATTCTTACAAGAATTGCTGAAGCAGGGGCAGAATATCTTCAAAGATATGTTGATAAAAATTTATGGGAGACGAATATAAGACCTGTTCCGGGATACCCTTCTCTTCCAGAACATTCAATTAAGAAAACAGTTTTTGACTTAATTGAGGGAGAAAAAACAGGGGCAGAACTTACCTCATCTTTTGCAATGAAACCTTTAAGTACAGTGTGCGGATTATATCTTGCAAATCCAAAAAGTTTTTATTTTAATATAAACTAAAAATTTATTTTTAATTTAATTATTCAATAAGAATATTGCTTTTTTATTTCAAAAGTCTTTCAGTTAAAATATCTTACAGCATTTAAATAATATGGCAGAAAAATGACCTTATTGTATTATTATAGATTTAATGATATCATTATTTTTGTGATTATTTTTAAAAATATTTTAAGAAGAGGTTGCTTGAATGAAAAATGCTGTTGGTTATATTCGTGTATCCAGCGAGAAACAGGTAAAAGAAGGCGGCGGACTTGAAATTCAAAAAAAAGCAATAATTGAATTTTGTGAAAAAAATCAAATAAGACTTCTGGAAATTTTTTCAGACGAGGGAATTTCTGGTGCAGAAGATCTTGAAAAGAGAGAAGGACTGGGAAAATGTTTCAGTTATCTGCGAAAATCAAAAGAGAATATAGAATGTATTATAGTTCAGAAATTAGACAGACTTGCAAGAGATACAATTCTTCTGGGTTATTTGGAGTTTGAATTAAAAAAATGTAAGTGTGAGCTTCTGGCAGTGGATCAAAAATTTAATGATGATCCATCTGGGAAATTAATGAAAGATATAATAAGTGCTTTTGCCGCTTTTGAAAAAAATATGATTAATATAAGAACCATGAGCGGAAAAAAGAATAAAGCAGAGAAAAAGCTTTTTGCAGGGGGAAAAGTTCCACTTGGATATAAGCTGGTGAATAGTGATTTTTTACAGATTGATGAAAATACAGCCCGCATAGTTAAATGTATTTTTATGCTGAGAGAAAGAAAGTTTTCTTACAGAAAAATAGCAAGATATGTAGAAAATGTCTTCTGTATTACTCTGCATTTTACAACAATAAAATATATTTTATCAAATAAAGTATATATAGGAGAATTTACTCAAGAAAAGAAATACCGCATACCTGTTTCTCCTTTAATAAGCAGAGAGGAATTTTACAAAATAAACTCTCTGACAGATATTGATGACGATAACGAATAAATATTTTATTTTTAAGTTTTAATATTAGAGCTGCTGTTTAAGGTTTCTAAGTTTTATAGAATCTGACAGCAGCTTTAATGTCTTTTAATAAAGGTTTGTTTTCTTTCAGTTCTTTTATTTTTTCTGAAAGAGATATGAACATAATTTCTTCTTTTATAATAAATCATCTGATCAAAACTATAGCCAGATCTTTTTATTCTGTCGAAAGCTATTCTTGCATTGCCTTTTATTGCAAAATCCACTGCAAGCCCGTCCCTGTGAGCAGATGTTGTGCTTCCTCCTATTATTCTGTTAAGGTTTGGGCTTCTGTACCAGCTGTTTATTGTAAGAGGCTGTCCAACTATATTTCTTATTTTTTCCATACGTCCTGCAGTATATTTTATAGTTTTAAAATCTCCTCTGCTGGGATAATTTTTTACACCATATTTTTTTGCTGTTCTGCTGTTTGTTGCTTCATAAAATGTAAAATGTTTTGAAACTTTATAATTATTTTTCTTTTTTACTGTGGCACATCCGGTGAAAGAAAATATTATTAAAATGAGAATAAGAAATTTTTTCATAGCCCTCTCCTCTGAGTAAAATATATTCTATATTATATCACAAGATTTATTTCACATTAAACATTTCTTTTTATTAAAAATAAATATAATTTGTAATTTTTCTGCTTACCATGTATAATATGTTATTACTGAAACATATTAAGTATAAATCAAAATAATTTTAAAATAAATATTATTTTTCATAATATAAGGAGTGAAGTTTAAAATGATAAAAATGGGAAAAAGACAGAAGTTGAAAGTAAACAACTATACTGCTATTGGATTATATTTAGATGCTGAAACAGGAAATGAAGATGATAACATTCTGCTTCCAAAAAATGAATTTGAAGATATGGAAGAAAAGCCTGAAATAGGAAGCGAGCTTGACGTACTTATATATATGGATTCAGAAGACAGACCAATTGCTACACTTAGAAAGACAGCGGCAACAGTTGGAATGCTTGCAAAACTTACAGCAACAGATGTAAATGAAAGACTTGGAGCTTTTCTTGACTGGGGGCTTAAAAAAGAGCTTCTTCTTCCAAAAGGACAGGAAATATGCAAAATAGAACCTGGAAAGAAATATCTTGTAGGTCTTTATGAAGATAAAAAAGGACGTATTTCTGCTACAATGAAAATTTACAGTTTCCTTCTTCCATGTAAAGATTACAAGAAAAATGATACAGTTACAGGAACAGTTTACAGCATAGATGAAAAAATTGGAGTTTTCGTTGCAGTTGACGACAGATATTTTGGGATGATTCCTAAAAACGAATACTTTAAACATTTCAAAATAGGTGAAGAAGTAACAGCCAGAGTAATAAGAGTCCGTGAAGACGGAAAGCTTGATCTTGCTCCAAGAATGCTTGCTTATCAGCAGATGGACGAAGATTCAAGACTTATTTTTGAAAAAATGAAAATTTTAAAAAGTGCTTTCTATTTTAATGATAAAACTTCTCCAGAAGAAATTTATGATTATTTTGGTATAAGTAAAAAAGCATTTAAAAGAGCTATTGGAAATTTATTAAAAGAAAGATTAATAGAAAAAACAGACAAAGGATTTGTTATAAAAAAATAAATTAGACTATAAAATAAGTATTATATAAAATTTATATATCAGAATAAAACCTGTTTATTTTAAAAGAGTTATATCTTTTTATTTATAAACAGGTTTTTTGTATATTTTTTATCTAACAGTTAATTTTCAATATCTTTCAAAATATCTGATTATTTTACATATTTTTATTTTTTAATTTGGAAATATTAGAATTTTATAATATAATGTAAAGGTGTAAATTTTTTAGCAGGAAAAAATTAAATTTATATATGGAGGTTTTGATGGAACAAAAAACTAAAAAGAGTTTTTTCAACAAGTTTCTTGACTTCGTTGAAGTTGGCGGAAATAAATTACCGCACCCTGTAACATTGTTTGTTATTTTATCAATTATCATCATTGTGGTTTCTGAAATTTGTGTCAGAGCTGGAGTAACAGTTACTTACACAGGATTTAACCAAAAAACAAAAGTTGTAGAAGAGATTACTCTTTCTGCAAGATCACTTATGAATGCTGAAGGTCTTAGATATATTTTTGATACTATGACACCTAACTTTACAAGCTTTGCTCCTCTTGGAACAGTTCTTGTTGCTATGATAGGGGTTGGAGTTGCTGAAGGAACAGGACTTATTCAAACAGTTCTTAAGAAAATGGTTATGTCTACACCTAAAAAACTTCTTACAGCTGTAATAGTTTTTGCAGGAATTATGTCAAACATAGCTTCTGATGCTGGATACGTTGTACTTATCCCTCTAGGAGCAATCATATTCCTTTCAGTTGGAAGACACCCAATCGCCGGTCTTGCTGCTGCATTTGCCGGAGTATCTGGAGGATTCTCTGCTAACCTTTTAATCGGAACAATAGACCCTCTTCTTGGAGGAATTACAACTGAGTCTGCAAGAATTTTTGCACCAGATTATTTTGTTCCTGCAACTGCAAACTGGTACTTTATGATGTTCTCTACAATAATCATCACTGTTCTTGGAACATTTATCACTGAAAAAATAGTTGAACCAAGACTTGGAGATTACAAAGGAACACACGATGTAGAAGCTATAACTGAGCTTAGTGATGTTGAGAAAAAAGGACTTAGATGGGCAGGAATTTCTCTTTTAATATTCGTACTTGTAATGGGATATTTAACAGTTCCAGCAAATGCTGTGTTCAGAGTTAATGGTTCTTTAAATAAATTTATGGGTAACGGACTTTTAGTTGCTATCATGTTCTTCTTTATGATTCCTGGAATTGTTTACGGAGCAATTACAAAATCTATAAAAAATGATAAAGATGTGGCAAACCTTATGGGTAACTCACTTGGAACATTAGGTGGATACCTTGCTCTTTCTTTTGCTGCAGCACAATTTATAGTATATTTCTCTTATACAAATCTTGGAACAATAGTTGCTGTTAAAGGAGCTGCTTTCCTTGAAGCAACAGGATTTACAGGATTCCCTCTAATTATAGGATTTATACTTGTAACAGCATTTATAAACTTATTCATGGGATCTGCATCAGCTAAATGGGCAATTATGGCACCAGTATTTGTTCCTATGTTTATGAAAATAGGATTTACTCCTGAATTTACTCAGGCTATGTACAGAATAGGAGATTCAAGTACAAATATAATTTCTCCTTTAATGTCATACTTTGCATTTATAGTTGCTTACTCTCAAAAATTTGGAAAAGAAAATGGAATGGGAACTCTTATTTCAACAATGCTTCCATTCTCAATGTGTTTCCTACTTGTTTGGTCAATAGTTCTTGTTGCTTGGTATTTCTTAGGTCTTCCAATAGGTCCAGAAATCTATGCAACTATGCCAGCTCTTTAATTAAAAAGATATTTTTAATAAAAAAGCCCGCAATATTTATTGCGGGTTTTTCTTTTGCTTTAGTATTATTTTAACTCTTTAAGTTCTTTTTCTAATAAACCTATAAGTCTTGTCATTTCATGTGCCACAGCTTCAAAGTTTTCTTTTTCTTCAAGGTTTACCCCTGCAAGTTTAAGCTGTTCTATTGGATAATTATTTCCACCAGATTTTAAAAGTTCAATATATTTTTTACGAGCTTCTTCTCTTTCTTCAGGAGAATATTTTTCATTTGTAACTTTTTCATATAATCTTGAAGATGCAGCAAAACTTGTTGCATACTGATATACATAATATGGAGAATTAAAGAAATGAGGGATTCTTGCCCAGATAATCTTTTGAAGTTCGTCCATAACAAGAGAGTCTCCAAAATATTCTGCAAAAAGTTTTGTCATTATTTCACTTAATACATCAGGTGTTATAGGATTTCCCTCTTCTGCAAGTTTGTGTGCTTCATATTCATAAGCTGCAAAAAGAGCCTGAATGTAATATGTTCCCATAATATTTCCAATGGCTTCTTCAATAAGAGCAATTTTTTCTTTATGGTCAGTTGTATTTTTAAGCATATAGTTAAGAAGAAGTCTTTCATTAAATGTTGAAGCAACTTCAGCCACAAATATTGTGTAGTCGTTTGTAGCATATGGCTGATATTTTGTTGAATACATACTGTGAAGTGTGTGACCAAGCTCATGTGCAAGAGTAAAGACTGCATCCATTGTTCCATTGTAATTTAAAAGCATATAAGGGTGAACATCATAAATATTTAAAGAGTATGCACCGCTTCTTTTGTTTGGTGTTTCGTAAACATCAAGCCACCCCTCGCCGATAGCTTTTTCAAGATTTTTTGTATAATCTTCTCCTAACGGCTCAACAGATTTTAAAACAATTTCCTTTGCCTCTTCATATGAAAATTCTCTTGTATAATCAACAAGTTTTATCTGATTGTCATAGTAGTGATATGAGTCTAAACCTAATTGTTTTTTTCTAAATTCAACATATTTTTTTAATGGCTCGCTGTTTTCTTTTGCAGAATTTATAAGGTTTTCATAAACTTTTACAGGAATGTTGTTTGGCTCAAGGGCTTTTTCAACAGTTGAATTATAGTTTTTAGCCTTTGTTCCAGCTACATCTCTTTGAAGAATTCCTTTATAAATTGCAGAATATGTATTTTTATTTATGTCATAAGATGAGTAAAGAGCTTCAAAAGCTTTTCTTCTGTCATCTTGATTTTTATTTCCGTCAAGAATTTTTGAATACATTCCATTTGTTACTAAAACTTTTTCTCCTGTTGAAAGAACAATTTCATTCCATTTTATATCAGAAGTTGAAAGTTCATCATAGATATCATTTACAGCCCCCATATACTGCGAGAAATGTGAAAGAAGTTTTTCTTTATCTTTATCAAGAACATGGGCTTTTAATCTGTAAAGTTCCATTAAATTAAATTTATGGTCTTTTATTTCATCATTTTCATCTATCCATTTTTCTAAAGTTTCTTTTGGAATTTCTAAAATTTTTGGGCTTATCCATGATGTTGCTACAGAAAACTGTGCATATAAAAATTCAATTTCCTGAAGCTTTTGTGAAACAAGCTGGTCTGTTGAATCTAAATCTTTAAGCATATAAGGGTAAAGATATACTTTTTCAAGTATTCTTGAAAGTTTTTCTTCAAGATGTATAAGTTTTACAAATTCTTCCCTGCTGTTTTCAATTTTATTTTCATATTGAGGGATTTCTTTCATAAGCTCTTTCATTTTTTCAACATCTTTCTGCCACTCGTTCCAATCTTTATAGATGTCTTCTGTGTTCCATTTATATTTTTTATCTATTTCGTTTCTTGATTTTATCTTTTCCATATTAAGACTCCTTTATTTTAAGTTCTAAAATTATGATACCATTTTTCTTTTCCAATGTCCAATAGAGTAAAAACATAAAAAATTTTTTAAAAACATATATGAAATATATAGATAATGTGATAATATAAAGGCAGAGATGTCTAAATAAAATTCTTTTATTGGAAACTTTCTAAGGGAGGGGGTATATTTTGGATTTACATTATCTAAAAATATTTTACGAAGTAGCAAGGGAAAAAAGTTTTACAAAAGCAGCAAACAAACTTTATATAAATCAATCAGCAGTTTCTATTCAGGTTAAAAAGTTTGAAGAACTTCTAAATGCAAAACTTTTTGATAGAAGTTCAAAGAAAATAAGGCTGACTTATGCAGGAGAAGCACTTTACAGAATGGCTGAAGACATTTTTAATAAAGTTCAGAGAGCTGAAAAAGAAATTAACAGAATTATAAAATTAGGAAAAGCAAAAATTGTTATAGGAGCTACATCTATTATAGGAGATCCGCTTCTTCCAAGACTTATGGAAGAATTTAGTGTTAAACACGGAGAAATAGAATATGAAATTCAAATGGGAAATAAAGCATGGCTTTTAAAATCTCTGAAAGAAGGGGAAATTGACATAGCTCTTCTTGATGAAGAACATATTATGGATTCAAACTTAGATGTTATGACAGTAGAAAAAGTTCCTTATGTTTTAATTACAGGAAAGAAAAATATAACTATTGAAAATGTGGCAGATTATCCTCTTATAACAAGAAGTAATGTGCCTAATAATGCAAAGGCGATAAATCTTTTAGAAGAAAAATATAAAATATCTTTTGATAACAGAATAACTGTTTTAGGAAGTCTTGAAGTTATAAAAGGAATGGTAAGAAATGAGATAGCCAATGTAATTCTTCCATACTATGCTGTTCATAAAGAAATAAAAAACGGAGAATTTAAAGTTGTTGAACAGCTTAACGAAATAAAAGACGGATACCAAGTTGTTGTTACAAAAGATAAAAGTACACTTACACCAATTATTAAATTTTTGAATTTTATGTCAGAATATAAAATTAACGGTTAATTTAACATGAAAAATAAAATTTTATACCGTGAAAGTTATTTTCTATTTATTTTGTTCGTTTCACTAAAAATGACAAACTCACATTCGCTCAAATATGTCATTTTTTAACGTTCAACTCACTTCATAAATCACGAAAAAATTTTCAATTTCCTAAAATTTTATTTTTCACTGACAGAGTTTTTTTATTTTCTTTGTTTATTTAAAGAAAATAAATAATTAATATAATCAGGAGGAAAGATGGCATTAATAGATTCATATAAAACAGAAAACGAACTTTTAAAAAACTTTATCGAGCAGGAAGAAAAAGATAGAACAACAGAAAAAATAGCTGGAGAACTTGCAGAAGCTTTTACAAATGGAAATAAAGTTTTAATTTGCGGAAACGGAGGAAGCAACTGTGATGCTCTTCACTTTGCAGAAGAATTTACAGGAAGATTCAGAAAAGAAAGACGTGCTCTTCCTGCAATAGCAATTTCTGATTCATCTCATATAACTTGTGTAGGAAATGACTATGGATTTGACTATATTTTTTCTAAAGGTGTTGAAGCCTATGGAAAAGAAGGAGATATGTTTATAGGAATTTCAACAAGCGGAAATTCAGGAAATGTTATAAAAGCTGTGGAAAAAGCAAAAGAATTAGGAATGAAAACAGTTGCTCTTTTAGGTAAAGACGGCGGAAAACTTAAAGGTATGTGTAATTATGAATTTATTATTCCAGGAGAAACTTCTGACAGAATTCAAGAAATTCATATGATGATACTTCACATTATCATTGAGGGTGTAGAAAGAATAATGTTCCCTGAAAACTACTAAGAAATAATAAAATTTTTTTAATATCAGAAAATTTTATTTTTTATACAAGGTGCGATATAAAATGAAAAAAATTTTAACAATATTTTTTATATTTGTTTCAATGGCTGTATATGGTTCTCCAGACGGAAAAGCATATATAGGGTCTTTTAATGCTCTTCGTCTGGGAGAATCTAAAAAAGATTATAAAGAGCTTTCAAATATTTTAGTTCTTCTTGATATAATAGGGCTTCAGGAAGTTTCAAACAGAGAGGGAGTGGAAACTCTTGTTGATGAGCTTTCTAAAAATACCAATGAAAAATGGGATTATCACATCTCTCCTTATCCTGTGGGAACAAAAAAATATAAAGAATATTATGCTTATATTTGGAAAAAAAATAAGGTAAATTTTATAAAGTCGAGAGGATTTTATAAAGATAAAGGGGATAAATTTATAAGAGAGCCTTATGGAGCAGATTTTAAAATAGGTGAATTTGATTTTACCTTTGTAATTATCCATGCAATTTACGGGAAAAATAAATCTGTAAGAATAGCTGAAGCAATGAATCTTCCAAAAGTATATGATTATTTTCAAAATTTAGATGAAAAAGAAAATGATATAATTATTGGGGGAGACTTTAATCTTTCAGTGAGAAGTGAAGGATTTTCTAATCTTTTAAATCATGAGGATAAAATTATAAATTGTATATCTCCAGCTATGAAAACAACAATAGGAACAAAAGGATATGCCAACCAATACGACAATATTTTTATCTCTGAAATTTATACAAAAGAGTTTACAGGAAGAAGCGGGGGTATAGATACTGCAAACGGAAATTATAAAAAAACGAGGGAATTAATTTCAGATCATATTCCTGTTTTTATAGAGGCTGACACCTTAAAAGATGATGACTAGGAGAAAGTTTTATGGAAAAGACAGCATATGTTTTTCTTAACGGAGTTATGGATTCAGAAAATCTGTTTTACAAGGAAATTTTAAAAGATAAAAAAAATATTTTCTGTGCTGACGGAGGGCTGAAATATGCACTTAGTGTAGGTGTTGTTCCTCTTGAAATATGGGGAGACTTAGATTCTGTTGATAAAAGTCTTGTTGAAAAAGCAGAGAAAATGGGAAGCAGAGTTATTGAATTTGACAGCAGAAAAGATTTTACTGACGGAGAACTTATTATTTCAGAAATGGAGAAAAGAGGATTTGAAAAAATAGTTGTCCTTGGGGGGCTTGGAGGAAGAACAGACCATCTTCTTACAAATTTAAATCTTTTGTTTAAATTTAAAAATGTTGTTTTTCTTTCTGAAAAAGAGAAAATTTTTAAAGTGGAAAAGAAAATGACAATAGAAAATGAAGAGGGGAAGACTATCTCTTTTATTCCTATGTCTGACATTGTGGAAGAGATAACACTTACAGGCTTTGAATATCCTCTTAATAAATACACTGTAAAACGCGGCGAGTCAATATGCACAAGTAATATTGTGAGAAAAAGCTGTGCCGTTATTGAATTTAAAGAGGGAAAACTTTTGGGAATCATTGAAAACAAATAATCTTTTATTGATTTTTTTTATTTTTTATGTTAGAATAATTTTCAGAAAATAAAAAAGGACTAATGAAATGATTAAATTTAAAAATTAATTATTAAATATAATATAAAAGGATTGTGAACAGCACTATCCTTTTTTTTTGAAATTTTATTTATTAAATTTCTTGTTTTATTCAGTAGTTATTAATAAGTTTTATAAAAATTTTAATGGAGGTTATATATTATGACAGAAATTACTACAAAAGGAAAGCTGATACTTGGACTTCAGCACGTTCTTGCAATGTTTGGAGCAACTGTTTTAGTTCCATTTCTTACAGGAATGAATCCATCTATTGCTCTTCTTACAGCTGGAGTGGGAACACTTCTTTTCCATACTTGTACAAAGGGAATTGTTCCAGTTTTCTTAGGTTCATCTTTTGCTTTTATAGGTGCAATATCACTTGTTCTTAGAGAATCTGGTATTGGTGCTGTAAAGGGAGGAGTTATTGCAGCAGGTGTTGTTTATATTGTTATGAGCAGACTTGTTAAAATTTATGGTGTGGAAAAAATAAAATCATTCTTCCCTCCTGTTGTTGTTGGTCCTACAATAGTTGTTATAGGTCTTAGACTTAGCCCTACGGCTCTTTCAATGGCTGGATATTCAAATGGTCATTTTGATGGAAAAAGCCTTATTGTTTCAGGAATAGTTGTTCTTTCAATGATTGGAATTTCTATTTTAGGAAAATCATTCTTTAAATTAGTTCCAATTCTTATATCTGTAATTTTAGGGTATGTCGTTTCAATCTTTTTAGGAATGGTTGACTTTACTCCAATAAAAGAAGCAGGGTGGATTGGGCTTTCTTCAGATGCTCTTTATTCTCTTGTAACAGTTCCAGAATTTTCTCTTACAAGTATTTTAGCAATAGCTCCAATAGCTCTTGTTGTATTTATTGAGCATATAGGAGATATTACAACAAACGGTGCAGTTGTTGGAAAAGATTTCTTTGCAAATCCGGGAATAAGCAGAACACTTTTAGGTGACGGAGTTGCAACAGTTGTTGCAGGATTTTTAGGAGGACCTGCAAATACAACTTATGGAGAAAATACAGGGGTTCTTGCAGTAACAAAAGTTTATGATCCGTCAATTTTAAGAATTGCTGCCTGCTATGCAATAGGTCTTGCATTTATAGGAAAATTTGGTGTTATTCTTCAGACAATACCAGCACCTGTAATGGGAGGAATTTCTGTAATTCTTTTTGGAATGATAGCTTCTGTTGGTATGAGAACACTTATTGAAGCACAGCTTGATTTCTCACATTCAAGAAATCTTATAATTTCATCACTTATTCTTGTTTTTGGAATAGGAATAGATAATATTGTTGTATGGAGAACAGTTTCTCTTTCAGGGCTTGCAATTGCAGCTCTTATAGGGGTTGTTTTAAATAAAGTTTTCCCAGAAAATATATAAAATATATAATATTAAAAAAATTTTTCAAAAAAATTCCTTGCAATTTTTTTGAATTTGTTCTATACTTACTTCAACCAGATAAGGTTAGAGAAAGAATAAAAAAAGGAGGCTTGAATATGTTTATAATACTTAGCATAATATTTGTCATATGTGTCATACTGCTGATAATAAGGAAAACAAATGAATATACAAATATTTTTGTTAGGGTAAAATTAAGTCATGTTTCAATGCCTTTGTTTAATTATAAATTTTATACAAGTTTGAATTATTAATATATTTTATCTGTAATATGTGTGGCAGATAAACTATAATTTGAATTCAGTAAAAAATTTTTTAAATAATTATAATTGATTTTGAGGACAGCCTAACAAGGTTGTCCTTTTTTATTAAAAAAATTACAAAGGAATTAATCCTGCTGATGAAAATATTTTCAATGCAGGTATAAATAAATATTAAAAAAGGGAAAAGGAGAGAGAAATGGAATTTTTACTTCAAATTATCAATGGTTTACAAATAGGAAGTATTTATGCCCTTATATCGTTGGGTTACACAATGGTTTATGGTATTGCACAGTTAATCAACTTTGCTCATGGAGACATTATTATGGTAGGAGCGTATATTTCACTTTTTAGTATACCTGCTTTTACAAGAATGGGATTACCCGTGTGGCTAACTATGATACCAGCTGTTATTGTTTGTGTACTTTTGGGAATGTTTACAGAAAGAGTGGCTTACAGACCTCTTAGAAATTCTCCAAGAATATCAAATCTTATTACAGCCATAGGAGTAAGCCTATTCCTTGAAAATCTTTTCATGAAACTTTTTACTCCAAACACAAGACCATTTCCAAAGGTATTTACACAGCCGCCTATAACTTTTGCAGGGCTTCATCTTAACTTTGGAACAGTGGTAACAATCATTGTAACAATTATTCTTTCTGTAGGACTTCAATATTTTATGAAGAAAACAAAATACGGAAAAGCAATGCTTGCAACAAGTGAAGACTACGGTGCAGCAAGACTTGTAGGAATAAACGTTGACCACACAATTCAATTAACATTTGCAATAGGAAGCGGACTTGCAGCAGTTGCAGCAGTTCTTTATGTTGCATCTTATCCACAAGTGCAGCCTCTAATGGGGTCTATGCCGGGGATAAAAGCATTTATTGCAGCAGTTCTTGGAGGAATTGGAATTCTTCCCGGAGCAGTTCTTGGAGGATTTATATTAGGAATAGTTGAAAGTCTTACAAGAGCATATATTTCATCACAGCTTGCAGATGCTTTTGTTTTTGCAATTCTTATTGTTGTTCTTTTGGTAAAACCTACAGGAATTTTAGGTAAAAATGTAAGAGAAAAAGTATAGGGGGACTAAAAAATGGATAGATACAAAAAATTAAGTTACACATTCACTCTTATATTAGTTTTGGTTCTTTATGGAGTTATTGGAGGGCTTATCGGTTCTGGAGTGATTTCAAGGTATCAAACTGGTATACTTATCATCATCTGTATTAATATTATTCTGGCAGTAAGTTTAAATATAACTGTTGGTTGTCTTGGGCAGATTACAATAGGTCATGCAGGATTTATGTCAGTGGGAGCTTATGCAGCTGCACTTTTCTCAAAAGCAGGAATTATTGACGGTCTTCCTGGATATGTGGTTGCTCTTATAATCGGCGGAATTGTTGCAGGAATTGTTGGAATCATAATTGGTATTCCGGCACTTAGACTTAATGGTGACTATCTTGCAATCATAACTCTTGCTTTTGGAGAAATCATAAGAGTTTTAATAGAATATTTTAAATTTACAGGGGGAGCACAAGGTCTTCGTGGAATTCCTCGTACAAACAGCAACTTTACAGTAATTTATTTTGTAATGGTTATTTCTGTTATGATGATGTTCTCACTTATGACAAGCCGTCACGGCCGTGCAGTTCTTTCAATCCGTGATGATGAGATAGCAAGCGGTGCATCAGGAGTAAATACAACTTATTACAAAACATTTGCATTTACTGTATCAGCAATCTTTGCAGGAGTTGCAGGAGCTGTGTATGCACATCATCTTGGAATTTTAGGAGCAAAACAATTTGACTTCAACTATTCAATCAATATTTTGACAATGGTTGTACTTGGAGGAATGGGAAGCTTTACAGGATCTATTCTTTCTGCAATAGCTCTTACAATTCTTCCTGAAGTTCTTCGTGGATTCTCAGATTATCGTATGATTGTTTATTCACTGCTTTTAATATTTACTATGATATTCCGTCCAACAGGACTTTTTGGACGTAAAGAATTCCAAATCACACCTATCATTAAAAAATTTGTAAACAAAAGGGAGGGTAAAGATGAAAAGTAACAATGTGGTTTTAAGTGCAAAAAACATCTCTATCACCTTTGGAGCATTAAAGGCCGTAACAGATTTTAATCTTGAGATAAAAGAAAATGAACTTGTTGGTCTTATCGGGCCAAACGGTGCAGGAAAGACAACAGTTTTTAATATTATAACAGGAGTTTATTCTCCTACAAGCGGAGAATATTATTTTAACGGAGAGCCTGTTACAAAAACTCCAACATACAAACTTGTAAAAAAAGGTCTTGCAAGAACATTCCAAAATATAAGACTTTTTAAAAATATGTCAGTTCTTGACAATGTTCTTGTAGCAAATAACTTTAATATGAAATATGGAATTTTAAGTGGTATTTTCCGTTTTGCAAATTACTGGAGAGAAGAAAAAGAGGCAAAAGAAAAAGCTATGGAGCTTTTAAAAATCTTTGACCTTGACCAGTATGCTGATACTGCTGCAGGAAATCTTCCTTATGGAAAACAAAGAAAACTTGAAATTGCAAGGGCAATGGCAACAAATCCTAAACTTCTTCTTCTTGATGAGCCTGCTGCAGGAATGAACCCTACAGAAACAGAAGAACTTATGAATACAATTCGTTTAATAAGAGATAAATTCAACATTGCAATTCTTCTTATAGAACATGATATGAAACTTGTTCTTGGAATATGTGAAAGACTTGTGGTGCTTGACCACGGAACAACAATAGCAGCAGGAGATCCTATTGAAGTTATCAACACACCTGCAGTTGTCACTGCATATCTTGGACAAGAGGAGGAATAAGAAAATGAATACAGATGCAAAAACTATGCTTGAAATAAAAGATTTACACGTTTATTACGACAATATCCATGCTCTTAAAGGGGTGTCTTTAAAAGTAAAAGAGGGAGAAATTGTTTCTCTTATCGGAGCAAACGGAGCAGGAAAAACAACAACACTTCAGACAATATCAGGGCTTATCCAATCAAGACAGGGAAAAATTGTTTTTCAGGGAAAAGATATTACAAAAGAAAAACCCCATTTAATCTGTCAGGCTGGAATTGCTCAAGTTCCTGAAGGAAGAAGAATTTTTGCAAGGCTTGCAGTTAAAGATAATTTAAAACTTGGAGCATTTACAGTTAAAGATACACCAGAAAACCTTGAAAAAGACAGAGCAAAATTCTATAAGGATTTCCCAAGAATGTCTGAAAGAAAAAATCAGATGGCAGGAACTCTTTCTGGAGGGGAACAGCAGATGCTTGCAATGGGAAGAGCTATTATGAGCAGACCAAAGCTTCTTATCCTTGATGAACCGTCAATGGGGCTTTCACCTCTTTTTGTAAAAGAGATTTTCTCTGTGATAAAAAAACTTAAAGAGGACGGAGTTACAATTCTTCTTGTTGAACAGAATGCAAAAATGGCTCTTTCAATAGCCGATTATGCCTATGTAATTGAAACAGGAAAGATTACTCTTGAAGGGCCTGCACAGGAACTTTTAAACAATCCTGACATTAAAAAAGCATATCTTGGAGCATAAAATTTTAAATTTGTATTAAAAGTTTTATACTTTTGTCATAAAATTTGAGTTCTTTTTTTAAAAAATTGATTTTCTTATCTCCAAATAAAAATGATTATTACAACTGTATATTTTTTTGTTTTCAAGGATTAAAAAAAATAATTATTGACACAGCCATGTTTCTCTGATAAAATTTTTATGTAGTAAACAAATATTTTAAAAGAGGAGTTTTATAATGATACATACAGCAGTCATATTCATAATAAGCATAATAGTCATACAAAGCATGAAATTGAATATGAATGTTAGAGTATATTAGGAATTCCTTAAAGTATATATTATTTTTTAATAAGTTTATAATTTAAAGTACGAACAGCCTAATTACTTACGGCTGTTTTTTTTATTAATATATACAATTTTAATTTTAAATATTAAATATTTTTTCAGGAGGATTTTTTAATGAATAGGAAGAAAGAAGTTTTAATTTTGGGCTTTGCTCTATTTGCTATGTTTTTCGGAGCAGGAAATCTGATTTTTCCGCCATCTTTAGGGATTGAAATGGGGAAAGACTGGCTTGTGGCAGGAATAGGATTTTTATTAACAGGAGTAGGACTTCCACTTTTAGGAGTTCTAGCTTTTACAAAAGTTGGAAGACTTGAAGATTTTTCAGTAAAAATTTCATCAAGATTTAATACACTTTATTGTACAGCACTTGTATTTGTAATTGGGCCTTTATTTGCAATTCCAAGAACAGGTTCAACTACATTTGAAATGGGAGTGCTTCCATCTTTTCCAAATGTAAATCCATTAGTGTTATCAATTATTACATCAATAGCTTTCTTTGGTATAACTCTTACTCTTGTAATAAAAGAGTCTAAAATTACAGATATAATTGGAAAATTCCTTACACCAATAATTCTTATTATTCTGGCTGCAATAGCTTTTCTTGGAATTACAGGAAACATCGGAACACCTGTAGATAAACAAATTTCAGGAGTGCTAGCAAAAGGTTTTGTAAGTGGATATCAAACAATGGATGCTTTAGCTTCTGTTATATTCGGTGTTGTTATTGTAAAAGGTCTTGAAGGAAAAGGAATTGTTGATGAAAGAGAACAAAGATATTTCTTATCAGGATCAGCTCTTATAGCTGCAATCGGTCTTGGGCTTATCTATTTCAGCCTTATGTATCTTGGAGCAAGAGTAAGCGGAGTTGGAGCATTTTCAACTACAAGTGCTGCACTTTACCTTGCTGAAATAACTCTTGGTTCTGCAGGAAAAATAGCTTTTGGAATTTGTGTTGCAACAGCATGTCTTACAACTTCAGTTGGTTTAGTTGCTATAGCAAGTGACTGGTTTGCAAGATTTACACCAATTTCATATAAAATGTGGTCTGTAATTATTTGTGTGTTCTCAGGTGTAATGGCAATAGGAGGAGTTGACTTTATAATTCAGCTTTCAGTTCCTGTTCTTTGTATTTTATACCCTGTAACAATTATCCTTATTTTACTTAACGTATTTGGTGTAAAACACGTTCTTGTTTACAGAGCAGCAACTTATACAACTCTTGTTGTAATTATATTAGAAGAAGTATTTTCAAAAATTCTTCATGTAACTCCTGTAACAAATTTCTTATCAAAAATTCCTATGTATGAAAGCGGATTTGTGTGGGTAGTTCCTTGTCTGATTGGAATGGCTGTGGCATTTGTTGCTGCTCCTATGAGAAAATCAGCAAAATTAAAAGCAAGACAAATTGAAAAATAAAAAACTTAAAAAAGGGGCTGTTGAGTGTACTGCACCCAAAATCTTAGACAACTAAGATGGAGGGTGTAGTTTTTTTATGG